>BNJU01000127.1_pt1 | contig 219766 bp, 317 predicted proteins | sample 8539281 | NCBI WGS metagenome assembly BNJU01 (sample SAMD00202456, study PRJDB9452) | human saliva metagenome | isolation source: human saliva | place: Japan
CAATACTTTTTAAAGATAAATACAATATTTTTCTATAAAAATTTCTGAAAATAAAATACACTTTATTACTCTATTAAAATTTAATTTCCACTACACTATTTATAAAAAGCTTTTTAAATATGCTAAAATAAAAATATCTATCATACCGTTACTTTTTAATAAAAAGGAAAGCCGAAGTGTCTCAAACGGCTTTCCTGTAAGATACTAAAAATTATCTTCTTAATCCTAGAGCCTTTAATTAATTCACGGTATCTTTGGATATCTTTTTTTAATTAAGTAGTCTAGTAAGTGACGACGACGGAATACTTTTTTTAAGTAATCCACGGCGACCTGCGTAATCTTTTTGTGAGTGTTTAAGTGCTCAGTTAAAGCATCGATTTCTGCAGTTAATACTGCGGTTTGTACTTCTGGAGAACCAGTATCTGATTCGTGAGTACGGTAGTTGGCGATAATTTCTTGTTTTTCTTTCTTGACTAATTGCTGCCATTGCAATTTCCTCCATATAATTTTATTTTTGCGACCTTAATCCTAGTGTAGAACCTGGAGGGTTTCTATACACGAATAAGGAATATAAGTAATTGTACACTATTTTGTAATAATTCAAGAGATAGCATTTAAAAATCAAGATTTTAATAATCTTTTTCTTCAGAGTATCAAGTTTAAGTTGTTCTTTAAGATGATCAGAAACTTTCAAATTTTTGTTCTTTTCTTAGAAATTCATGAAGAAAATTTCTATTTTTCGTCATAAATATCTTCATCAAAATCTAAAATATGTGTTTCAATAAACTTTTTATTTTTCTGTTGAAACAGTTGGATTATACCCAATATTAGTAATTGATTTATAAATTTCACCATGAATTTTTATTTTTGTAATATATACTCCATTTGTTTCCAGGGGAAGATACTTCTCTGATAACTGGAGATTAGCTGTTGGAAAAATTAATAGTTCTTCCTAACTGTCTACCTTTAACTACTAAACCAGATATAGAATAGTATCTACCAGCATATTCTTTATATTTTTCGAAGTTTTCCATCTCGAACGAATTTTTTTAAAAGCTGTTGTAGATATTTTTCACATTTATAGCTTGTTCTTTTTGAACACTAATTTCTATTCCATTTTCTTCAATTAATTTTGGAGTTCCCTAAACCTTTATTTCCAAATCTATAATCGAATCCTCAAAAATACCTTATCTATATCTAACTCTTTTAAAATAAATTCTATAAAATCTTCTGCAGATAAATTTTGCAATTTTCATTAAATTCTAAATAATAAACTTCATCAACACTAAACCCTCTAATAACTCATGATTTATTGGTGTCAATAACTCCTCACTCGTTTTTCCAAAATATTCTTTTGGACTTTTATCAAGTGTTATAACAATCGACTTATAATCTCCAATAGCTGCCTACTGCTCTACAGATAATCTTCTGATGAGCATTATGAGATACCATCAAAAACCTAAACAGCTATTCTTCTTACATTATCTATTTCACTAATATCTGAAATATTAAATATTTCCATCTTCATCTACCTACTCTATTATTTTGGAAATGTAGTTTTACAGATAACAATTCATCATCTTCATCTTTCAAATGATATGTGCTATCGCTTCATTTGATAAAGTAAAAACTATTCTCATCTGTAAAATCATGATCCGAAATTGATTTCTTCTAAATCTCAAACCGTTCATTACTTGTTTTTGCTCTAAATTTTGGTATTTCTACAAATTTGTATTCTTCTAGAGCATATTCTTTTCCTTAGAAGTTTTCTTCTAAGGTTTCATCTTTAGATGTTGTTCTATCTCAGAGAGTGTTAAACAATTTTCTAAAGATTATTTTCACCACTTCTAGTTCTAGTTAATTTACTCACTGGTACTTGGTAAATTTAGTTTTTCACTATACTAGTAGCAATTGTTCTGACATAGGTCCCTTTTTCCACAATTTATATCTATAGAAAAATAAAACTCTATCATCTTTATAATACTCACTATTTTTCTATAAATGAAATGTTATAAATATTTACTTTTCTGGTTGGAATTTCTACATCAAATTGGCCACGTCTAGCATATTCATACAATTTTCTACCATTTTACTTTAATCGCTGAATATATGAGGTGGTTTTTGTTCTATTTCACAATCATAGATTTAGAGAATTTCTTTAATTTTATCTACGCTAATGTCAGTAACTTTACATTCTTCAACAACTTCTCCTGTAAGATCTTTCGATCGTAGTTTTTGAATTCCCAAACATACTTCTGCTCTATAACTTTTACCTAAATCCATTGCATAATCACTAACTTTAGTCGCTCCTCCAATAAGAAGCAACACTCCATCTACCTCAGGATCCCAATGTACCAGAATGACCTATTTTTCATTTGAAAGAATTCTTCTAGCTCTGGAATACAACATCATGACTAGTAATTCCACGTTCTTTATAAATTGGTAAAATACCTTCAAACATTATTTTTATCCTCTTTTTCAAACAATCTGGGCATAAACCATAAACCTCAAATTTATGACCATCTATTTTGATAGTACCTTTCAATTCTTCAATTTCTAAATCATCACATACGTGTACATGTATTATTTTGGCTTTTCCACATTTTTAAACATATGTGATGATGATGGTGATGATCTGTTTCCAAACACCCAATTTTAAAATATTTTTCCCCTTTAATTTCTGTGGTTTCCAAAATACCTATTTCTTCATAAGTACTTAGATTTTCTATAAATAGTATCAAACTTAGTCAGGATACATTTTACCTACTGTTTTCAGATACATATTTTGCATTAATATATCTATCCTCTTTTACTAGAAGCTCAACCATTGCTTTTTCTTTTATCAGTATATTTTATGCTTTTTCCTTTAAAAGTTTCATAATTTTTTATCAACTTTTTCTTCTGATATTTTTCATAACTACCTCCCACACAACTTAATTTTTAAAGTCCACAAACACCTTATTTCTTAACATTTTCAATTTCGTCTTTATAAGGGGCAATATTCTTCTTCTCTCCGTACTCACGTGTTTCTAGTATTTTAGGAGATATTTGCAAATTCTTCTAATTGAACAATTCTATTTATCGTATCGAATCCAATTCCACCGTACCCGATATTTTTCATGACGATCTTTATGTGCACCTAATGTATTTTTACTATCATTAATATGAAGCACTTGGATCCTATCTAATCCCACTATTTTTATCAAATTCAGTAAGAACACCATCTAAATCGTTAACATATCATATCCACCTTCAAATACATGACAAGTATCAAAAGTTACTGCTAATTTTTCGTTTTAAGTAACTCCATCAATAATTTGTGCAATTTCATCAAAAGTTCTTCCACATTCACTACCTTTGCAGCCATAACTTCCAAAGGCAATATTAGGTTTCATATCTTTTGTTAGCACCTCGTTTAAACCCTAACGATACTTGCTATTCCAACATCAGCACCTACCTTTAACATGTGTGATCCTGGGTGAGAACAATATTCTTAACACCAATTTTTCAGTTCTTTCAATTTCTAATCTTAGAAATCAACCGTAAGCTGATAGATTTCTGGTTTTACTGTATTTGCTAAATTAATAATATAAGGTGCATGCACTACTATATCACTAATATTTTTCTTTCATTAATTTATGCGCTTCTTCGATTCTCAATTCTTCAATAGGTTTTTCTTCTTGTATTTTGAGGAGCGCCTGTATAAATCATAAATGTATCACTATTATAACTAACCCGCTTCTTTTTACGGAACCTAGCATCATTTCTTTTTCCTGACATTGATACATGAGATCAATTTTCCAAGTTCTTCATTACTTACCTCTGTTTGCTTTGTTACTACGTTTATGCAAATTTTTCTTCTTTCTTTTTGTTTAAGTTTATCCATTTTATATTTATATTTTTCTTATAACCTGGTTTAACTTTTTAGAAACTTTTTTACTTTTGATTTTAGTTTCCTCAGTTAGGTTATGGTCAGCTATCGACTTTCTTTTCTACTTTGACGTTTGTTTCTGTCTTTAGCTTCAACGAACTCGCCATTTCTAATATCTTGGTGATTAAATTCATACCACGTTTTTCTAAATCTTGTAATTTTTCTTCATCTTTGTTGTTATAAATTGTAATACAGTCACCGCTTAATCCAGCACGCCCTGTACGCCCTGCTCTGTGGATAAAGAAGTCTAAGTCATTAGGAATATTGTAGTTAATTACATGACTCACTCCTTCAATATCAATCCCACGACTCATTAAATCACTAGCTACAACATAAGTGAAATCAAGATTATTAATTCTTCTTTGCATTTGTTTACGTTCACGCGTGTTAAATCTCCGTGAAGTACTCCCTACATTTAATCCTTTAGAAATTAAATAGCTACTTACTTCCTCTACCTCAGTTTTCTTATTAGCAAGATAAGAGCTAAAATAAGGGATTAATAACTGTAGTGATTTCATGTAATTTTTCTAATCGAGATGAACTCTTCTCTGGTATTAAAATATATTCAATTTTACCGAATTTAGCGTTATCAACTTCGATATATTGAGCATTTTTAAGTATTTTTTTCAAGAAGTGATTCATTTGAGTTGGAATAGTTGCTGAGAATACTAAAAACTGACAGTTTTCTGCTGCTCTCTTAGAAATCTTATCAACATCCTCCATGAATCCTAAATCTATCATCATATCACATTCATCGATTACTAGACTTTCAACTTCCTTAATTGCTAAAACGCTCGCTCTATCTAACTCTAATACACGTGTTGGTGTACCAATAATAATATGTGGTGCATTAGATACTCTCTCTATATCTCTATTTAAATCTTGACCACCAATACATAATGTTATTTTTAATATCTTCTTCAGAAAAACTAGCAATATGTAATGCCATATCGTATAATTGTCTTGATAATTCTCTAGTTGGAGCTAAAATAATACTTTGTGTTTTTCTTAGCTACATCTAATTTGCTAAAAATTGGTAGTAGAAGAATGACTTTTTCCACTTCCTGTTTGTGATTTAGCTACTGTTTTTCCTTTTTAATACTGGTGAGAATACTCTCTCTGAATTTTTGTTGGATTATCAAACCCTAAATCTATTACTGCCTTATTTACAAATTCATTAAATTTATATTGTTCAAAATGACTTTGGTAACATTTTCAAATCTCCTTTATGATTTTTGTTATCTTTATATATGGGAGTTTTCTCCCATCCACAATCTCTCACGTGAAATGATTGAAAATAACTTTTTACATTTCACGCCATAATAAACCACTCTTTATTATACTATAAATACGTGGAATTAGCTATAAAAACACCGTATTCTTACTTATTATACGTTTTCTATATACTTTTATTCCTGAAAAATAAAAAGTAATTCAGAAAATATTTTACAATCTTCTGAATTACTTAATAATATTATTTTACAATCTCAATTCCTGAGCTTGTTCCTAATCTTTCAGCTCCTAAGTCAACATATTTTTGAGCAGTTTCTTTATCTCTAACTCCACCACTCGCCTTAACTTTGGCGTTATCTCCTACCACAGATTTCATTAATTTTACATCTTCATAAGTTGCACCACCAGTTCCAAAACCAGTTGAGTTTTAACAAAATCAGCTTTAGCCACTAGTGATAACTCACAAACTGCTTTTTCTTCATCAGTTAAATAACATGTTTCAATAATAACTTTCAAGACATTATCAGCAATCGCTTCTTTTGATTAGGCGAATTTCATTTTCTACATAATCAGAATTCACCATCTTTTTAATTTTGCAACGTTAATAACCATATCTATTTCACTTGCTCCATTTTCGATAGCTTCTTTTTGCTTCAAAAACTTTTGATGCTGTTGTCATTGCTCCTAATGGAAATCCAACAACTGCAGCTACTTTAACATCAGTACCTTGTAAAAGATGTTTTGCATCTGCAACATAACAACCATTAACACAAACACTATAAAATTCATGTTCAATAGCTTCTTCACATAACTTTTTGGACATCAGCACTACTGCCGTAGCTTTTAAAAATTGTATGATCGATATATTTATTTAATCCCATTTTACCTCTATTCTATTATTTCTAATATATTTTTAATATTTTCTATTTTTTCATTTCCGATAACATAAGCATCTAATAACATATTTTTTACTAGATTCTACATTCTTATCATCATTGTAATAAATTTCAGCTATAAGATCGCCTTTTTCTACCTTATCTCCTACTTTTTTCTTAAGCTCTATTCCTACAGCATGATCTACTTCATCTTCTTTTTGTCGCACGACCTGCTCCTATTACCATAGCTGCTTTACCTACTTCTTCAGCTTTAATTTTAGTAACATACCCATCTTCATGCGCAAATACTTCTAATACTGATTTCGGTGTTGGTAATAACTCATAATTATTCACGACTTCACCGTCACCACCACTAAGTTCTATAAACTGTTTTTAATAATTCTAAAGACGACCATTAGTAATAACTTCATCTATTTTTCACTAGCTTCTTCGAATGTCTTCACTTCACCTTTATGTTTTAACGCTAAATAAACAATTTCATATCAACTTCCTTAAGATCAGCTTGACCAATTTCCTTTTAAAGCCTCTATACCTTCAATTATTTCATTAGCGTTACCAATATTATAACCTAATGGTTCTTCCATGTTAGTTAGTACTGCTATCGTTTTTCTTCCAACACTATTACCGATTTCTACCATTCGACTGACAGTTCCCTAGCATCTTCAATAGTTTTCATAAAAGCACCATCACCAACTTTAACGTCAAGAATAATTAAATCTGATTGAATAGCTAATTTTTACTCATAATACTACTAGCGATTAATGGAATGCTATCAGCTGTTGCAGTAACATCACGTAAAGCATATATTTTTATCTAATGGAACAATATTATCACTATACCCCATTAATCCAACTCAGTTTTACTAGCATCTACTAATTCTTCTTTTGTTGTACTAAATTTGAAAAGTTTCTAATAGATTCAAACTTATCTATTGTCCCTCCTGTATGACCTAGACCTTTACCTGAAAGTTTAGTTGTAGCCATTCCTACTGCTGATAGAGTGGTCCTAATACAACTGTTACTTTGTCTCCAACACCTCCAGTAGAGTGTTTATCTACTAAATAGTGGTCTAAATCATCAAAAGAAAATAGTATCTCCCGAATCTCTCATTGTTAATGTAAAGTTTGTAAGTTCGTCTTTTGTCATATTATTAAAATATACCGACATTAAAATGAACTCATTTGATAATCTGGAACTTACCCAAAAAGATATCCTTCAGTAAAAACTCTATTTCGGCTTTAGTTAGCTCATTATCTTTTTTATCTATGATATCAACAACTCTCATAGCTAATCTCCTTATTTATTGATTTAATTAAAAATAAACTTTACAGTATTAGTTAATTCATCTAGAAATCATTACAATAAAAAATTTGTCATACCATACTTCTCATTTTCTATATATATGTTATTAGAGATTTCTAATATCTGCAAACTTTTTCTTATCTTTCAATATTTTATATAATTCTTTTGATCTTACTATATACTATTTTATCACGAATCAAATACATTTTGTAGCCTAATAATATTAATGTATAATTTTTGTACTTAAATAACATACAAAATAATAAATAAAAGATAAATACAAGTATAGCTATTTTAAAAATTAATTGTACTTTTTGATTTATAATTAAGAATGTAATAATTATCATCAAAACTAAATAATAGTAATCTATGCCTCTTTGTTTAAAGAGTTCTTTCTGCTGCAAACAAATATATTTGTAGGTTTACTACCATTTTGAATTATTAAAGAGAATATAGAAATTATTATTAATATTGTAGTCAATAAAAAGATCGTCCAAATCTTGTTTTACAAAGGTATAAATAAGTAAAACAAAATAAAGAGGCATAAATGAATAGATACAATAACTAATATAGTTAAATGATTTTTCATCTTATACCTCCTATTTATTATCTTTTACTCTTCGGTTTAGACAGAATCTCTGAAAAATTATATCATTAACAACTTTTTCTTTATCAAAAGTTAAAGAATTTGAAAATATTTCTTTTTCTCTATCTACTATAACTCTTTGTTTTTCTCAAAAGATTTACGAGTTAGAGTTTGCTGATTTGTTATGGGATTTTCCTTTTGCTGTTGATTTTTAGACGCAGTATTTTTTTACCTTTGTCTTCCTTTTCTTAACTTTCTTATCAGGATTTTCTTTAGTTTTATTATTTTTCTTACTTTATCAATAATAAATGAAACTAATAGAAAGATTAACGGGATGTATAAACCACTCATCTTCCCTCCTAGAATTCTTATTAAGATACTCGTTAGCAATCAATCCACGAACTATATTTTCTTGTGTAAACTCTAATTGAATTATCTTGAACAACATTAGTGTTATCGAAATTTCTTTGCATTGAAAATTTATTTTTACCTCTATTATAATTTTTTCATTATAATATTGTTGATATTTATTTATAGATGGTCTATCAACTTGTTGTTCATAAATATCTTCTTCATATACTTGCTGATCAGCTAATGAACTTTGTCTATTTCTTAAAGCATTAGAGTCTTTATCAGTAGCTTCTTTAATTCTTTTCATCTCTTCAACAGCCTTTAAAGCCTGTGCTCGAGCATTGTCTAATTCCATTTGTTTTGAATTATCTAAATTTTTTTCTGTATCTTTTACTGTCAGAAGCAAAAACAATTACGAAAATAGCAAAAAGTATGATAAATGTTATTGGTGCTAGAAAATTAAAAATGACATTTCACATCCTCCTTTTATCTAATTATTTACCTGCTCCTGTATCAGGTTGTGACATACGTTTGATTGAATCTCTCATACCTGTATCAGCTTCAAATTTTTATAATTCATATAATCCATAATACCTAGATTACCTTGTTGGAAAGCTTTAGCCATAGCAAGTGGTAATTCTGCTTCCGCTTCTACTACTTTGCACGCATCTCTTGTATTCTAGCTTTTCATTTCTGCTCGGCTGCAACTGCCATTGCACGACGTTGTTCTGCTTTAGCTTTGAGCGATGTTTTTATCAGCAATAGCTTGCTCTGTTTTGCAAGTTAGCACCGATATTTTGACCAATGTCAACATCTAGAATATCAATCGATAAAATTTCAAATGCAGTACCTGCATCTAAACCTTTGTCTAAGATTGTTTTAGAAATTCGATCAGGATTTTCTAAAACTACTGTGTGCGACTCTGAAGAACCGATTGTTGAAACGATACCTTCACCTACACGGGCGATAACTGTTTCTTCTCCAGCTCCCCCTACTAAACGTTCAATGTTTGCGCGAACAGTAATTCTTGCTTTTGCTTTAACTTCGATACCAGTGATTGCAACTCCGGCAATATATGGAGTTTTCAATAACTTTCGGGTTAACACTCATTTGAACGGCTTGAAGAACATCACGTCCTGCTAAGTCAATAGCTGCACAACGTTCAAAAGTTAAACTTACTATATTAGCTCTGTGAGCTGCGATTAGAGCATTAATTACTCTATCCACATTCCCCCCTGCTAAATAGTGACTTTCCAATTGATTAATAGTAACAGCTAACCCTGCTTTGTGAGCTTTAATCATTGGATTTATTACTCTACTTGGTATAACACGTCTTAATCTCATACCAACAAGTGTAAAGATACTTACCTTAACACCTGCGACAATCGCACTAATCCAAAGACCAAGTGGAAAGAAAGTAAAGAATATCGATAGTACAATAAGTACTACTATACGATAATACCTGAGAAAATTAATTCTGGCATACTACCTCCTTAAAATATTTATATATAACTACTATACGCATTCCTTCAACACGTATAATTTCGATATTATTACCTTTTTCTATAAAATCTCCATCAGTTACTACATCCAATTTTTCATCGCCAAATACGGCAACACCTGCTGGACGTAAATCTGTATGTTGTAGTTTTCCTACAAGTTCTGTTCTACTTTCACTTGCTACATAGCCTCCTTCTGTTGAGATAGCATCATTTAACACAAGTCTATCTAGGAATACTAACTTTTTATGGAAACACTTCTATTTACATAATACAATATAACTGCAAGTATTAGAGAAATTATTAAGATAAATGCAATATAATATGTTGATTTATTCACATAAATTATTGCATATACTACGGTAATGATACCTACAGTGCCCACTATTCCTCCTAGGACAAACATTTCAAGTCCTATTAAACCAAGCCCACCAATGAACAGCAATAGAACAAAAATACTAAGTCCTGTCGAATAAGAATGTAAGGCAATATATGTCGCTAAACTGACTATTGACAATATTCCAAATAAATTAAATTTTCTTGAAAACAGTTGTTGACAGAAAGTTAATGACATAGTAATTAAAAAGAATCCAATCGAGAGACATCATTAAATTCCATATGTAATCACCTCATTTTTGTATATTCTTTTCAAGATAATCTAACAATTCCTGTCTCGTAAATATGTTACCATGACCAGGAACAGCATATTCAAAATCAAGTATTGTTATTCTATCTATATAATCACGGAGTTTCTGCTTATTATATGCCATCGGTTTAGTATAATAATTTTTAGCATGACTATCTCCTAAAAATAATACTTTTCTCCTCTGGAATATAAATTAAAAATGCATCATTAGAATGTGAGTTATCATTATATATACAATTAATTTTAACTACCACCAAGATTCAAATTAAAATCAGCCATTTTGGGCATGTCTGGAATTCTAATTTTTATTTCATGCTCTTCATAAACTATAACATCCGCGCTATATTTTTATTTCAGTTCCATCTTTAACCCTTTGATAAAATCTCATCATCCCATTTAAGTTGCGATAACTCAATTAAAGAATCTCTAGCTCTATCTGTAGCAATTACTGGAATATCTGAGATAGGCAGATCCAAAGCTATGATCCCAATGGTGATGAGTTAATATTACATAACTTGGCATCGGTAAATCATTTCTTTTTAATTCATTAAGAAAATTCTACTTGAACAGGACCATTCCTCGAATCTAACATTACCGATACTCTCCTTTTAAATAACCAAGAGTTGGTTCTAAATACATATATCGTTGTTTTTGTATAATAAAAATTTATCAGAAAAATTTAATTAGCATTCTTTTTACTTCCTTTTTGATTATAGGTATATTATAGCATACTATAAGCTATTTACAAACCAACCTTACTAAATAAATAGCAGTAACTAAAACCTTTACAAATTCTAGTTACTACTATATTTAAAGAAAATTTATACTAAAATAGAGCTGGTCCAACTAAATATAGATAATGGAGAATAAATCCTACTCCTACTATTACCGCTACACATATATGCCAGATTAATAGATAATAAGCATACCCTAGATTGCTTTGACAATATTAGCTAGCCCAGCCATAAATGTCTACCGATTGCTAGAAGAATAGAAATTACTCCACCTTCATAAACTTCATCTTGATTATCTATATTAGTAAATTTAAAGCATTATTTAATAATTTCATCATAATCACCTCCCCTTTTGGTAATTTATTATTATCTCTATATTAATATTATAATATATATATATATATATTTCAAGCGATTACAATTAGATTTTTGTAATAAAATTTGTCGAATTAACGTATTATTGAGATATACAAGACTTGAAATCTTTTATTTTAAAAGATTTCAAGTCTCTTTGACTACAGTTTCTAACTGCGTATTTTTTATTTGAGATTAATCTCAATAGAATGGAGATGGCGGGATTTGAACCCGCGTCCAAAAATACCTCCCCTTAGCTTCTACATGTTTAGTTTACCTATTGAATTTAATTCTCCACTTAAGCCGATAAACAGGCAATGAAAAACGAGTTTGATTAATCTCTCTACAAACGGAAGAAAAAAATCGTAGACTGCTAAAAATGAACCGATTAGCTTTGTCACAGTCAAACAAAGTAATCAGCCTTTAGCTTATTAAGCTGCTAAAGCGTAATTTGTTTTTTCGCCAGTTATATTTAACTGATGTGTTGTTAAAGGAGACAACCCTCCTACATGCCACTAAGAAGACTAGCATCCCTGTCGAATCCTAAACATCCCCTAATTGTGATTATTTTTATTTTTATCATAAAATCAAGATTATGTAAATTTTATTATTTTTATATATACAATGACACTTCCAATTAACTTTCTAACACAACTATATCAATTATGATATAATTAATATTAAGAAATAAAAACTAAGGAGGTACCATGGAAACACTTATCAATAAATTACGACCTAATAAAATCAGTGATATTATTGGTCAACATCATTTAATTGGAGATGGAAAAGTTCTCACTAAAATAGTAGAGAGCAAAAAATGTTCTCATTTATTTTTATATGGTCCCCTGGAACCGGAAAAACTTCAATTGCTAATGCCTTAGCTAATGAACTAGACTATAAATTTAAAATATTAAATGCTGTAAATTGCACTAGAAAGATTTAACTGCAGTAATAGAAGAATCTAAAGGTTTAAAAAGTAATATTACTACTTGATGAATTTCATAGATTAACAAAACCTATGCAAGATATTCTACTTCCTGAAATCGAATTTGATAATATATACGTTATTGGATGCACAACAAATAACCCATATCATACTGTAAATCCTGCGATTAGATCACGTTTAATTATTTTTGAATTACAACAAGTTTCAAACGATAATATTTATGAATATCTATATCAAATAATAAAGAAATATCTCTAAAAAGTTAAAAATAGAGATGATGTATTTAAAACAATCGCTTTAAACTCTTCGAGTGATTTGAGATTCTCTTTAAATACTTTTTGAAATTTTATATAATTTATCAAATGAAGATGAAATTGTCACAAAGAGAAACTATTAAACTTATCTCTAGGAAAATTCAAAGCCTATGATAAAGATGGTGACGCTTTTTATAGATATTATTAGCGCCTTTCAAAAGTCTATACGTGGAAGTGATGTTGATGCTTCACTATACTACTTAGCACTACTGATAGATAGTGGTGATTTAGACACTATATATAGAAGAATGAGTGTTATAGCTTATGAAGATATCGGTCTTGCCAATCCAAATATCGGACCTTTTGTTCATGCTGCTATTGAAAGTGCGAAGATGCTCGATTACCCGAGCTAGAATACCATTAGCTAACGCTGTTATTCAACTAGCTCTTTCATTAAAATCTAATCAGTGCTTATGTGGCTAATCGACAATGCACTACATGAAACAAAGACAAATCCAAAAATTTATTATTCCCTGATCGTCTAAGAGATGCACATTATTACGGCGCTGATAAACTTAATCGTGGTGTTGGATATCAATATCCACATAGCCACCCTACAGGATATATTAAGCAACAATATCTCCCTGGATAACTTAGTAGGAAGAACATTTACACACCAAAAACAAATAATAAAAATGAACAAAATCTTGCACAATATATATTTATAGATAATATGAAATAGGGCTAATCTAGCCCCTGAAATTTAACAAAGTTCATATGTGAACTCATAGACGCAGTGGTTTATTGATATCTAAATTCGCTTTATAAAAAGCTTTTTAGATATCTAATAAATCAGTAAGATGACTCAACAAAATCGATTTCTCGAAAATCACGATTTTTGAGTCACTCCTTTTTATTCACCCTCAAAATTTTAACTTCACACTCAAGTTCAACACCTGAATCTTCTAAAAACTTTTTCTGAACTTCTTTTATTAAATTTTTATAATCTTCACAAGTTGCTGAATTTATATTAACCATAAATCCGGCATGTTTTTGAAACTTGCGCTCCGCCCTACAGTTAATCCTTGTAACCCCGCATCTTGGATTAATTCTTCATGCAAATATCCTTCTGGTCGTTTAAACACAGAACCACATGAAGGGTATTCTAAAGGTTGTTTATCTGAGCGCATTTTATTTAATTCTTCTACTTTAGAGATAATTTCTTCTTTATTTCCTTTTTCATTCGGAAATACACTCTAGAAATAATTTCTTTAGTTTCTTGAATTACAGAATGTCTATATGAAAAATTCCATCTGTTCATTTGTGTATATTTTTCTTTTCCCCAGCTTTAGTGAAAACTTTCAACTTTTGAACAACTTCCTTCATCTCACCGCCATATGCCCCAGCATTCATGAAGATTGCTCCACCAACACTTCCTGGAATACCACATGAAAAATTCAAGATTAGTTAAGCTATTTTTCAATACAAAAAGTCTGTAAGTTCTTTTTAACGTTAATCCCGCATAACAAGAAATAACATCACCATCTATTAATTCAATCTTGTTCATATCGCAGGTTATAGCTACTATTCCTGCTATACCATTATCTGATATTAACACATTTGAACCATTTCCTAAAATCGTTAATTCTATGTTATTTTTCGTTGCTATATTTAATAACATTTTGTAAATCTTGTTCGTTTGTTAATTTTTACTAAAACTTCTGCGTTTCCACCCGTTTTTGTAAAACTATATTTTCTAGAGGTTCATTATATAGTACTTCACTATTTTTGAACAATCTCCTCAATATTTTTATTTTTAATCATTATTTTTCAATCCTTTTTAACATATCATTTATAAATATTACTTTTTCAGCTGAATAATCTTTAAACGAAAGTTCTTTATTATTATTTTTTTAAAATGAATTATATTCATTTTTAAAAACTTCATCATTAAAAATTTCTTTAATTTTTATAAAATCTTTATGTATTTCCGTATCACGTTGTACAACGCTTAATACAACATCATAGCTCATTGTTAGATAATCGATAATTCTAGCATATTTTTATTACACCTTTGTACCACTGTGAGCTATTCTATGATAACTGATATTATTTAATCTCATCGAATGTTGTTATCTCATGTAAATTTTTCTACAACAACAAGTATATCAACAATCTTTTCCCCTAATACCTTTTGTACTACTCGTAGCTCCAATATGTAAAAACTCACATTTAGGCATTTTAGGAATTTCTTGTATCTTTTTATCTCTTCTAAAAATGTTTCAACAAATATTTTATTGTCTGCTATTTCTTCAATTTTAATAGTTCTCTATCCATTTATAAAATCCAATCTTAAAATTAAACATACTTATATATTATAGACTGTATTTCTTATAAAGTAAAGTTATATCTAAATTTGAACAATTCCTTTATTTATAATACTTTCCATAATACCAATTTAATAACATTTCTTAGCAACATTCTTTATAACAAAAACATCCTTTTTCACGATCATTTATCATTCCAATAGCCTGCATATAGCTATAAATTATCGTACTTCCTACAAAACTAAATCCTCTTTTCTTCATATCTTTACTTATCTTGATTGACAAATCAGATTCACTTAGTGCATCTTTTGTAGCTTTCTAATTTGTTGTTGATTTTTCTATAATCTGTAAATCTCAAAATATACTTATCAAAAACTTCCAAATTCTTTTTGAACCTTAAGAAATGCTACAGCATTTTTTTCTAACAGAATATATTTTTCAATTTATTTCTAATTATACTAGCATCTTGTCTTAACGATTCTAGATATTCATCGGTATAATTGGCACAGATATTATAATCAAAAATTATCAAAAGCACGTTTTGAAATTTTTCTCGTTTCTAAGTATTAATGACCAACTTAATCCAGCTTGCATTCCTTCTAGTATTAGATATTCAAATAACATTTGATCATTATGAGTTTCTCTTCCCATTCATTGTCATGATATTCAATATCTAATGGATTTACAGCCCAAGGGCATCTATTTTTATTCATGTTCCCCTCCAAATTATTGTTTACTAAAGCCAGCATTTCTCTAATACGTCTAATACTATATCTTTCTTTCTTATCTATTTCAAGGAAGAATCCATCTTTTGCAATGATACGTGTGTCCTTATGCGGCGTTAAAGCTGTAAATAATTCTTTTCCTTTAAGACTGTTCATAATGTCTTTATCAAAAGTTACAACTACTTTATTGGCTAACTCTTTAATGCTAGTCACCATAGTATTTTTCGCCATAACTTTCAGATAACATATATCTATTAGGTTATTAACTTCTTCACCAAAAATCAGAGAATCTATCAATTAGATCTTCTACAATACTATCAATCTCTTCATCACTAACTACATTATTTAATCTCTTATAGAAATCTATTTTTATCTGCATCACTAGTAATATACTCTTTTGGAATAAATGCATCAACGTTAAGTTTAATTTCTAGATCATCTGTCTTGACTTCAAAAATATCTTTCTTAATTTTCGGAGTAGCTTCTTTAATTATATTTTCATAGTAACTAACATCTTGTGTTCGATCTTGTTCTAATAACGGTTCTAAAATTCCTTTTTCTCTTGAATTTCTTGTTCTAACATTTGAGAATACAATGTGCAACCCTACTGAATCAATGAAACCATGCTGTCTTCCGCCGAGTACATCTCCAGCCCTCTAATAGATAAGTCCTGCATAGCGATTTTAAAACCACTACCTAAAGAAGTAAAGTTCTTGATCGCCGATAATCTCTTCTCTGAGTTCTCAGTTAATGACTTAAATGGTTCGTACATCAAGTATGCATAGCTTCTCTACTACTACGACCTACTCGTCCACGAAGTTGATACAATTGACTTAATCCAAAGCGATCGGCATTTTCAACTATTAATGTATTTACATTAGAGATATCAATACCTGTCTCAATAATTGTTGTCGATATTAGCATATCATATTTTTCTATCTATAACGTCAGACATAATATTTTCAAGTTCTCTTTGACTCATTCTACCATGTGCATAAGCTATATTGATATCAGGCAATAATCGTTTTTAGCTCTAGATATTTTTCATCAATAGTTTCTACCTATTATAAACACAAAACACCTGTCCTCCACGATTAATCTCATTCATAACCGCTTCTTTTTATAACCATTTTATTTTTGAGCTGTCACAAAAGTTTGGATTGGTTGACGTTTCTTGGAGGTGTCTCAATCACCGATAAATCCCTAATACCTATTAAACTCATATGTAATGTTCTAGGAATTGAGTTGCGCTAAGGGTAAGAACATCTACTGTATTTTTAAGATGTTTTATTTTTCTTTATGTTTAACTCAAAACGTTGTTCTTCATCAATTATTAATAAACCTAAATCTTTGTATTTAAATTTATCATTTAATAGTTTATGTGTCCCAACAATTATATCAATTTTACCTTCTTCAAGTTTCTTACAAATTTCAGTAATATCTTTTGCGAATTTAAATCTACTTACTACTTCTATATTTACTGGGAAATTCGCAAATCTACTTACGAAATTATCGTAATGTTGTTCAGCAAGAAGAGTCGTTGGTACTAATACCGCCACTTGCTTATTATCAGTAACTGCTTTAAACGCAACTCTCATCGCTACCTCTGTTTTACCGAAACCGACATCTCCACATAGAAGTCTATCCATCGGACGTTGTTTTTCCATATCTCTTTTTAATTTCTTCTGTAGCTTTCACCTGGTCATCCGTTGGTGTATATGAAAAATCAGCTTCAAATTCAGACTGCATACTTCCATCTAAGCTATACGCATATCCAGAACTTAATTCACGTTTAATATATAACTTAATAAAGATCTTCAGATATATCCTCAATTTCTTTTCGGACTCTACTTTTAGTCTTCTGCCAATTTTTGTTCTAGTTTATTTAATACTGGCTTTTCTATTATCAGTAGACGCGGTATATTTTTGGATATAGTTCATATTATTTATATCCACATAAATAATATCACCACCATCATAAACAATCTTCAAGAAGTCTTTATATACTCCTCCAACTTCAACATTCTCTATACCTTCGTATAACCCTATCCCATGACTAACATGAACGATATAATCACCAACATTTAGTTCTTGGTAGTTTCTAATTTTTCTGAGTTAGTATATTTAAATTTTACGCGACGTTTTTTCTCTTCTTCAGTAAAAAAGTTCGCGTGGGGTAAGTAAAAATATTTTTATTCTTTTCTATCCTCTAATCCTTTTTAGATGATACTTATTCACATCGATGAAGATTTTTCCCTTCTTTAACACCATAATAAATATCATCATAGAAATAATTATCGAATAGTACCTTCTCACATAATCTTTTTGTTTTTGAGTGTTTAATGAAATAATTACCTTATAATTATCCGTTAATTTTTCACGTATTTCCTTAGCTAAATATTCTTCACTTGAATAATAAGCCAAATCAATTATATCTAAATTGTAGTTTTTTCTATAATCTTATCATTGAGTTTTAAGGTAGATAAATAGAATTTTTCTTACATCTAAGTTTTGAATTTTTCAAAAGCTACATTATCTATTACATCTTGATATATATAATTTCTATTCATCTCTTGAAGACTTGTTAAAAAGTATTCTCGTAGTCCTTCTATTTTTCTAAGATTTTATGATAATTGTCATAGAAGACTATAATATCATCTGTTAAATAGTCGGCAATACTATACGTATTTTCATAAACTAAATTCGAAAAACTTTCTAAATCACTAAAATCGCCAGTTACTTTATAAATTTCAATTTTTTTCTTGAAGATAGGTACTAATTTCTTGATAATTTTTCTTCTTCTCTTAATTTGGTATCATTTAACTTAGTAAGTATCCTCTCAACAACTACATCTTTTTCTTCGAAGTAAGGAAAAATCACTTGTAGGATAAATAACAGCACTATCTATTTTTCTAACGATCTTTGTGTAATTTCATCAAAAGTTCTCATGCTATCAAGTTCATCATCAAAAATCTAATCTAATAGGTTTTCTCGCTTAAAAGGACTAAAAATATCAACTATCTCCCCTTTTGAAAACTCTCCTACTACATCGACAGTTTCAACACGACGATACCCCATATTAACTAGTTTTTTTCTGTAATTCATCAAAGCTAATAACAGTATCTTCATTAATCTCAAAGCTATTATTTTTAAAAATCACTAGGATTTTTACAGTTCTATAAATTGATTCAATCGGTACAATTACAATACTTTGAATATTATGTACAAGATTTTCAAGAACTTTAATAGAGTTCTGCACTAAATCATTACTTTTAGAGGTGTGACGTTTTTAATATATCAATTTCTGGATAAATATATGTTTCACCTTCGAAATCATTTAAAATAGCGAACAATTCTTCAGCTTCTGCTTTGCTTTGTGATAACACTACAATTGTCTTACCACTATTTTTATATTCGCTATATATTTCTAAAGCACGTGTTGTTAAATTTTGTCCATATACACCTATATTTTTATTCTTTTTATCAAATTGTAAATTAACAATTTCCAAAAGACTATCTTTTTATCATGTGCTCCTTTTCTACGACAAATAGCAGCAAAAGGGAGTGACTCAAAAATCGCAATTTCAGAGAAATCGATTTCGTCGAGTAATCCCCGTAAAGTTTATTATATATATAAAGTTTTATAACGTGAATTTAGATGTCTATAATCCACTGTAACTATGAATTTCTATATAAACTTTTTCAAATTTAGAATTTTGGGGATGGCGCCTTTTGCTGCGGTTATTTTTAATTATATTTATTCATTAAATCTACGAAACTCATTTTTGAAAAATCTTCTATACAATTTATACTTTTTTAGAATATATTTTTCAATTTCACTCATTTCATCTTTCGAGAATCTTCCTAAGACATAATCAACTACCTTCATCGGAGGTGTTGATCTCATCTATTCAATTTTTAACCTATTAAATTTTTTTCTGTACCCTAGGTGACTTATAATACTCTTAATTCCGTTATGTCCTCCACTACTTCCCTTTTGCCTTAAGTTTGAAGTTAGCAGTTTTTGTATCTAAATCATCATATATAACTAAAAATATCTTCAATATCAAGTTCAAAAATAATCGTAAAATTTCCTACAGCTTCTCCTGAAAGATTCATATACGTTGTTGGCTTAATTAACAAATATTTAATACCACCGTGGTATGCTATAGCATACTCAGCGTTAAATTTCGTTTTATCAAAACTTACATTCCAAGATTTCGCTAATTCATCAAGTATCATAAATCCAATATTATGTCTTGTATTTTCATATTGTTTTCCTGGTTCCTAATCCAACTATTAATTTCATAAGTTATCCTCACTTTTTATTTTTACTATCGAATATATGACTTTAAAGAAGGCAACGGACACCGCTGCCTTCTTTAAAAGTTAATTTAATTAGTGATTATTCAAAAGAACACTTACAGGTTCGTTATTGTGGATTTTGTAAATTGCTTTTTGCAATTAAATCACCCTACACATAACGGTACCATTTTATCTAATCTCTTCTGGTATATCAATTGTGTTAGCATATACTAACTCTTTAATTGGAGAATTTTCAATTCTATCTAATGCTTGTCCACTTAATACAGCATGTGAGCAACTTGCATAAACTTCTTTTTGCTCCTCTATCTTTTAAGTGCTTGAGCTCCTAAAGTAATTGTTCCCGCTGTATCAATAATATCATCAATAAGAATACATGTTTTTCCTTCAATATTACCTACAATATTCATAACTTCAGCAACATTTGGTTTTGGTCTTCTCTTATCTATAATTGCGATTGGCGTATTTAATGCATCTGCTAGTTTTCTAGCACGTGTTACACCACCGTGGTCTGGCGATACAACAACAACTTCTTCCATATCTGGAAGTTTTTCTTTGAAATATTTCGCAATAATTGGTACACACATAGGGTGATCGACCGGAATATCAAAGAATCCTTGAATTTGAAGTGCGTGAAGATACAATGCAATTACACGATCTGCCCCTGCCACTTCTAATAAGTTAGCTACTAATTTAGCAGTAATTGGTTCACGACTTCTTGCTTTTCTATCTTGACGTGCATATCCGTAATAAGGGATTACAACATTAATTGTGTCCACTGAAGCACGTTTAAGTGCATCTATCATAATTAATAAAGTCATTAAATTGTCGTTTACAGGGCCACTAGTTGATTGTAGTACGAATACTTCACTACCACGTACACTTTCCTCTATATTAATTGAAACCTTCCGTCACTGAATTTTTAACGCTACATTTACTTAATTCTACTCCCTAGTGACTTTGCTACTTGTTGTGCTAATGGAATGTTAGCATTTAATGAAAACAGCTTTAATGGTTTATCTACAAGCATATTAAATTTTTCTCCTTAAAAATTTGGTTCGATAGTAATACAGATGTATTCCGTTAATTATTATAGCATAAATATTATATAATTTCTACTGTTATCAAGTATAGACCAATTAAAATTCATCAATTTTTTACTATTTATTATTTTCCACAATACAACTTGATATAAACTATGTATATTTATTATATAATCTTTTTAGAATTTTGAAAATCATTCATAATCTGTATCAGTAATCTATAAAAATTCTTTTTCATTTTTGGTAAAACGTTCGTGTATTTCTGTTGTTTTATAGAATTTTTAATTATTTTTGAATATTTTTCTATTTATTAGTTTATTTATTTGTCATAGTATGCTATCATTATAGAATATAGAATGATGACCTATTATTTAAGATTTCAACTTTTAAATTTCAAAACATTTTTAGTTAACATAGTTTCTAATATACTTATATTTTTCTTAAGTTTATATTTTAGAAACATAAATACTCATTATTCTTGAAATATATAATTAAAGGAGTGACATTATGGATAAAAATCTTTGAATTAATTGAAAAGAACAACATAGACAAGATACTAATATCGAACTTATTGCTAGTGAAAACTTTGTTTCTAAAAGATATCCTAAAAGCTACAGGAAGTATTTTAACTAACAAATATGCTGAAGGATATCCTGGAAAAAGATACTATGATGGTTGTGAAGTAATCGACGAAATAGAATCTCTTGCAATAGATAGATTAAAAGAACTTTATGATGCAAAATTTGCAAACGTGCAGGCACACTCAGGATCTAGTGCAAACATTGCAGTTTACTTATCTTTATTAACACCTGGTGATACTGTTTTAGGGATGAGTATGGATGCAGGTGGGCACCTAACTCACGGTAGTAAAGTTAATTTCTCAGGAAAACTATTTAATGCTGTTTCTTATGGAGTGACAAAAGATACACATCTTATCGATTACGATGAAGTCCTTCGTATTGCTAAAGAGCATAAACCAAAAATGATTATTGCCGGATCAAGTGCATATTCTCGTGTAATTGATTTTGCTAAATTTAGAGAAATTGCCGATGAAGTGGGTGCTTACCTAATGGTTGATATGGCTCATATCGCTGGTTTAGTAGCTGCAGGCTTACATCCAAACCCAGTACCTTATGCTGATGTAGTTACATCTACTACACATAAAACTTTAAGGGGTCCACGTGGTGGTATTATCCTTACTAACAATGAGGAAATCGCAGTTAAAATTAATAAAATGATTTTCCCTGGTGCACAAGGTGGCCCATTAGAACATGTTGTTGCCGCTAAAGCAATTTGTTTCGCTGAAGCCCTTAAACCTGAATTCAAAGTATATCAACAACAAGTAGTAAAAAATATGCAAGCAATGGTAGAAGCATTTAAAGCTAACAATATTCCAGTGGTATCAAATGGTAGTGATAACCACCTATGTCTTATCGACACATATTCTACTTATAATGTTACTGGACATGAAGCTAGTGACCTATTAAGTAAAGCTAAAATCACATGTAATAAGAATGGTATCCCATTCGATACATTACCACCAATGAAAACTAGTGGATTACGTCTAGGAGCTGCTGCTATGACTTCTAAAGGTTATGTGGAAGAAGACTTTGTAGAAATTACAAATATCATTTGTGATTTATTAAAACAAGGTGAAAACTATCTGAGAAAAAGCTCAAGAAAGAGTAGCCACTTTAGTAGCAAAAGAAAGAAATGAATTTAGATAATAATACTATAATTTTTAAAACGACGAAGAAAACGATCTTCGTCGTTTTTTTCGAACTTTATACTTTCTAAAAACCACTATAATGTTCGTTTTTAAAAATTTATTTTTAAAAATATATAATTTTATGTTGACAACGTTCGTTTCTCGTGTTATATTTATAAAAAATTCTTTAGGAGAAATGAAAACATGAAAATCATTATTAAGGCATCTTTTTCATAGCCCAACATATGGCGAAATTGAATTTCTGAAACATGCTGTACTTTTAGTTTCTGATAATGGAATTATCTCTGAAATTATTAGAAAAGAAGATGAAAATTATCAACAAATATTAAATCAATACTCACATAAAAGTAACTTTTATTGATTTTAAAGATAAAAGTTCTTTTACCTGGTTTTTATCGATTTGCACATCCACGCTCCTCAATGGCCGCGCTGGTCTTGCACTGGATGATGAATTAAGCTACTGGCTAAACAGTTTCACCTTCCCTTTAGAATCAAAATATAAAGATATCAACTACGCTCGAGAAGTCTACACGGATTTAGTAAAAACACTATTAGCAAATGGTACTACATCTGCGATGTATTTTGGAACTATTCATAATGAAGCTACTCTCGAATTAGCAAAAATCTGTGCTAATTTAGGTCAAAAGAGGCTTCGTAGGAAAAGTAGTTATGGATGATGAAGATATGAATCCTGACTTTTACCGTGATAATAGCACAAAAGAAGCTATAGAAAATACCGAGAAATTTATTGTTGATGTACGAAAATTTGCTAAAAAAGTACCTCAGAGGTATATCCAGTTATTACTCCACGTTTTTGTTCCAAGCTGTACAGACAATGCTCTTTTAGAGTTAGGAAAATTAGCAAAGAAATATAACTGCTATGTACAAAGTCATTGTAGTGAAAGTGACTGGGAACATAACTTCGTTCTTGAACGATTTGGAAAAAGAGATTCAGAGGTCCTAGACCACTTTGGTTTGCTTACTGATAAATCAATAATGGCTCATGGTAATTTTATAAATTCTGGAGACGCTGATATCTTCAAAAGAATAAATCTTCAGTTTGCCACTGTCCTATCTCTAACTCATATTTTGCTAATGCAGTTTCACCTGTTAACAAACTAAAAAAACAAGGTTTAAATATTTGTTTAGGTACCGATATCTCAGGAGGTTTCTCCCCTAGCCTATATGACAATATAAAGCATACAGTTATGGCTAGTAGGATGTTAAATGATGGGGTTGACAACAGCCTGGAAGAGAATTGTCGTGGTAATCATGATTCAAAAGTAAGTATATTTGAAGCATTTTATCTTGCAACCACTGGTGGTGGTGAAGCTTTTAAAATTACCACTTGGACTTTTTAAAGAAGAGCTATATTTGCGATTTCCAAGTTATCGATATAAATACACCGACAAATAAACTTCCAAATTATTTAGATAGTGAAGAAGACAAACACCTTCTTCAAAAATATTATACCTTTCTACTTCAGAAAACATTCGTGAAGTCTGGGTTCAAGGTAAACAAATACTAAAAAGATTAATAACATAAAATAAAAAGGAGATTACGTTTTTATGACGAAACAAAATAATCATTTAACAATAGGAGTTGAAGAAAATATTCCATTTTCACAATCCTAATTTTAGGTTTACAACACGTTTTTAGCTATGGACGTTTATGTACCACCTTTTTATATTAGCAACAGCAGTGCATTATCACCTGGTGATGCTACAGGATTAATTCAATCTACTTTCTTAGGAGCTGGTATTGCTTTCATTAATTCAAGTTTTATTCTACTTAAAACTACCTGTATGTCAAGGTCCATCATTTTATTCCCCTAGGTGCTATTATTGGTATCTATATGGAACTAAAAACCTTGGTACTGTTCTAGGAGCTAGTATTGTCGGTGCGATTTTAGTTATCTTACTTGGATATTCTGGCATTTATAAATATATAGTAAAAATTACATACCATCTATCGTTAGTGGAACAATAATTAGATCGTAGGATTAACTTTACTCTTCAGCATTTGTGAGTAATATCTACATTGAAGGTAACAGTCTTACTATGAAACAAAAATGTATTATTAGCCTTTATTACAGCAGCTTCATTAATACTATTTTTCTACATTAGGAAATTATGTTAAAAAAATTCAAAAAGAATTTTTCAAATTTCTTCAGTAATTATCGCCTTAGCTATCGGAACATTTTTCTGCATATTTAATGGGTGGTTTTAATACTCAAGGAATTAAAGATGCTAGCTCTCAATGCCAAAACTATTATTTTTAGACTATGGCATACACTTTTGAAATTTCAGCTATTATAACAATGATTATTATCTACATGGTACTTTTAGCTGAAACAACAGGAACTTGGTATGCTGTAAGTTCAGTTATTAACGAACCTTTAAGCGATACTCAAGTTAACAAAGGTGTAATCGGAGAAGGAATCGGATGTTTAGCAGCTGCTTTTAGTTGGTGCAACTCCTGTTACTGGATACTCTACTAATGCTGGTATTATTTCTATCACTGGTGTAGCTAGTAGAAAAGTATTCGTTATGGCTTCATTCTGGTTTATCGGATTATCATTCTTAGGTAAACTTTCTGCTATTATTAATTCAATTCCTTCTGCAGTTATCGGTGAGGGTATTCTCAGTGGTATGTATCATAATCCTACTAAACGGATTTAGAGTTGTTAAAAATCTAGACTTTTCTGAAAGAGAATTATACATTATCGAGTACCTTTAATGTTTACAATTGGATTATTATTCATTCCAGCAGAATTAAAAGCTAGCGCTCACAATTGCTTCAATACTTAATAGGTTCTCCCTATCGCTGTTGGCAATTGTAGCAATTATCATGAACAAACTTATCCCGTTAGAAAATAGAACATGAAACTGATGTTCTACAGGCATCAGTTTTTATTCTTATTGATTTTTATATTCATTAAAAATATAGTATAATTATAACTGCTAATAAAAATTAAAGAAATGGAGAAATATTGATGACTGAAAAAGAAAATGAATGTTGAAAGTTTCAACCTAGATCACACTAAAGTTGTTGCACCTTATATTAGATTAGTTGGGAGTGTATTCTGGAGACAATGGAGACAAAATTTACAAATATGATATTAGATTTTTGTCAACCAAACAAAGAACATTTAGAAATGCCAAACCTTCACTCTTTAGAACATTTAATCGCTGAATTAATCAGAAATCACCTTGATAATGTATTAGATTTCGGACCCTATGGGATGCCAAAGCAGGATTCTACTTATCAGTAATTAACAATGACAGCTACGAAGAAGTTGAAGAGGCTCTAGCAAAAACATTAGAAGATGTTCTTGTTGCTACTGAAGTTCCAGCATGTAATGAAGTACAATGTGGATGGGCTGCTTCTCACTCTTTAGAAGGTGCTCAAATGGAAGCTAAAAATTCTTAGAAAAACGCTCTGAATGGAAAAATGTTTTTCAGTAAATAATATAAAGAAAAATCAAACTGATATTTTTACCAGTTTTGATTTTTATTTATTATCTGTTGTATTTTTCTAATACCTAAAAATCCCTATAATTAAACCCTACCCCAGTTGCAATAGGTATTGTGTTTGAAGAATCCTCTCCAGTTTTTGGAAGGATAGAATTCTTTTTAAATTATTATTTGAAGGACAAGTTTATCGATTTTTATATTACTTCTATAATTTTTCTCGATTAATTTTAATACTATATTTTTCCTCAACAACCTGTGTTACTCCTCTTTCGGTTTTAGAATTTAAGTCTTTTACTAAATGTAGTTATATTTTCTTGCTCATTTATTTTTATTTGTAGCGCTCAGCTCTTTCTTAGCATCTAATGAAATTTCTTTTTGTATTATACTTTTCATCTCTTGGTGCAGTTTCACTAAAATCAACAATTGCAAAATAAACTAAAATGATTTATATTAAACTGAACTATTCCATTTTTGACTTCTGATGGAATTAATTTTAGACTTCATTTTTCTCAACATGATAAATCTTTATCTCACTACTTTCATTTTCTAATAAAGTTATACGAACTATTCTGTCATTTTCAAGTTGTACTTTATTATTATCTTTAGATAATTTTAAATCTAATAATCTAATTTTATCTTTTTCTACAGATAATTCCCTACTAATCATTTTTATTTGATTACTATTTTTCAATTTTAACATTCAATGATATATTATTGATATTAGATAACAACTCGACTTCCACACCAAGTTTTGAACTTTTTAGTAATTCAAGAGTGGCTTTAGGTTTCTCCTCTTGTACTAATGGCTCGCCTTTTTCTGATACAACTGATGATTCTACAATAGGAGCTTTAGGGGCAACTGCTTGTTTAGATGGAACGACAAGTTCAGTCAAAGTTGATTGTACTTCAGGTTCGCCTTTAGCTTCGTGAAATTCAGGAAGTTCAGGTTGAACAAGAGCATCACCTTTTTCTGCATGAAATTCAGGTAACTCAGGTTGAACTAACGATTCGCCTTTTTGCTTATCACTAATTCTGAATTCTCCTGCACTAGGGGTTCACCTTTTTCTCTTATTACTAGCTCATCGATTCTCTTCTTGTACCAATGATTCACCTTTTTCTCTTATTACTAGTTCTGGGTCTCTCTTGTACTAGTGGTCTCGCCTTTTTCTCTTATTACCTGTTCTGGGTTCTTCTTGTACTAGGGGCTCGCCTTTTTCATTTATTACTAGCTCGAGATTTTCCTCTGTACTAGTGGCTCGCCTTTCTCACTTATTACTAGTTCTGGATTCTCTTCTTGTACTAGTGGCTCACCCTTTCTCGCTTATTACTAGTTCTGGGTTCTCTTCTTCTACCAGTGGCTCACCTTTCTGCTTAGCACTAGCTCTGGGTTCTCTTCTTCTACCAGTGGCTCACCTTTCTCGCTTAGCACTAGCTCTGGGTTCTCTTCTTCTACCAGTGGCTCACCTTTCTCACTTATTACTAGCTTGGGATTTTCTTCTCTGTACTAGTGGCTCGCCTTTCTCACTTATTATTAGTTCTGGATTCTCTTCTTGTACTAGTGGTTCGCCTTTAGAATCTGTATATACTCTAATAGGTACATTAATCTATGTCATTTGAACCATCAGAATATGTTACTCTTACCCTTGCATTGACATCTCCTAATTCTCCAAAAATCTGTAGAATTTAATATTTCATAGTTTATATTTTGTGGGATATTATCTTTAACTATCTTATTTATTACTTCATTTACGTTAAACTACTTCCTTGATGTAATAATATCTTTTCATCATTTAAAAGTTTTGGTTCATATTTTCCCGCTTCTGTTAGTTCTAAGGCAGTACGTGAATTTATGACATCCATTCCTAAGCTAGCTATTTCTCTAGTAATATTATTAATAGCAAGTTGTCGAGAAAGTGTATCTCGAAATTATAGCTTCCGCTTCTTTCAATTTTTCTGTTAAAGTTGATTTTTGATAAATTATAAATTTTTCAGCTGATTTTTAGTCTTATCTGATAAATCTACAACTGACTCTACTAATTTTTGAGCAGCATTGACTACAGATATCAACTCTTTTATCTGCTTCATTTACTGATATAGGAATATTGATGTCATTACTACTATTATCATCTAAATACGTAACTCTTACTGTAGCGTGTTTCATACCCAAAGATGTTAATTCATCTTTATAAACTAACGATAACTTAGTATTAACTGGTAATAAATTTCTATTAACTTTACTAACTATATCCTTATCTTTAACCTTGTCTCCTATCATTATAGATACTGGTTTATCATCTACTAAAGTTGGTAAAACGTCTTATTCAATGTTCCCTTCTCTGGATCGATTATGCTTAGCTTATTAATATTTTTCATCTCGATATCCGACTCCATCCATTCCTTGACGTTTTCCAAAAATTAAAGTCTGGATTTGAATTCACTCTATTTTCAAAATAAGATGTCGATGAATGAGCTCCTTCACTTTTACCTATGCTTGATTTTTATTTTCAGGGCTGAAGATTTCAGGATTATATTATCATTATCAATTGTAATAATTTTTATCTTTCCAGATTTTGCAAGTTCTTTGAAATCTTTACATCATCCTGAGGACTCCCCAGAACCAACCACTCTTAACTTTCGAGCATTAAACGTATAAGTTTGTTTTATACTTACAAATTTATCCTTTTCAGCTGTTGTTGTAGCTCTTAATGAAAGATAACCACCTAATGAGTGTCCTGTAATATATAAATTTGTGATTGTACTATCATTTTTATTTTCTTCATTAATTGTATAGCTGCTTCACTTTGATTTGATTCATTACCAAAGAACAATGCTACATCGGCTGGAGTCCGCTGTTTGCGCAACATTTGTGCCTGCAAAAGCAAGAACTTGGATATTATCACCTTTTAAAAATGGAAAATTATTAGTTGTTTCAATAATACCGCGTCTAGACCATTGTCTGATGAAATGTTTCTTTTACTCTCAATATGGTCCAAGCTCATTATTAGTCATCTTTTGAATATTGTTTGAAAGAGCACCTGCTGGAGCTTGCTTTTTAAGAATGTCACTCTATTTTTATCATTCTCATAAACTAGATTGATAAACATAGCCATATCCCTAGCAGATACATTCCAGATTAGTTTATCTTTATCAACTTTATCGTTTTGGTCCGTCTCCATCTGTGTCAGCAAGTCTTGGATGAATATCATATCCAAGATAAGTACGTCCATCTTTTTATAAATATATAATTCATCCTATTTGCTATACCATCTCCATCATCATCACCATCTGGATCTAATACTGCCTTTTTATAAATTAAACTATCATACTCTCCCTCTAATCCTATATAACCTTGTTTGCTATATCTTCAGCATATTTGCTAGTAAGTCTAGAAATAATTTTTGTTCCTTTTTCTACAGGTTCTACAGTATTTTCTACTTCCTCAGTTGTAACTTTATTTTTCTTCTAAGTTTTTATTAATTATCTTCGTCAGTAGATTAGCGATGTCACTACTATCATCTCATTCTCTATCTATAGCATTTAAATTATTATTTGAAGAATTTGAGCATTATAACAGCAGCGTTATCTGATTTCCCATAATTTCAGTAGTTAAAGTTGAATCTGTTGCTACATTCTTATTTTTCTATATTATTTTACTTACCGAAAGTATCGTATTATCATTAGGAAATATTATTACTTTCTTTTAGCCGTTTTATTTTTCTAAATTATTAGTAGTTTCGTAGTTATCTCTAACCTTTTAGATTTTTCATGTACCGTGTTACCATTTTCATTTAGGCTATTTTCATCATGGGCACTTGTCGATCCACTCTAAAAATACTATTGCACTCAATTGCAACTGATACTATTCCTAAACTAAGTTTCTTTATTCCATATTTTACTATTTTTATCAATATTATTTTAAAACATATTCCCTCCAAGATTCCATCTAAATATATGTATTTAGAATTTAATTAACATTATTTTTAGTTAACTAATTACTCTATATTGTTTAAGTATACATGAAAACATCAAATATAACAAACTTAAATTAACATTTATTTTCATATTAAATCTTTTTATTGGAAGTAATATGATCTCTTACGTTTCTAATTTTATTTATTACAATTTTTATTTAGTTTCTCTCTTATCTTCATAACATTGCATATATATACTAAAAATAATCTTTTTGAAACTATAACATCTCAAAAATAATTAGTACACTATGTACTTAACAAAAACTCCCCATAAAAATTAAAAATTTTTCATAAGCGAATTATTAATATAATCCGCTTTAAATATTTATTATTTTGCAACTCAGCTACGAATAGCATTACGATCTATTTCAATTTCTACTTTTGGTGCAATTCTTACTTTTACTGTTACTGTCCCTACTTCAACGATATCTCCGTAAATTCCATGGAAAGTTGATTCTATCTCCTTCTTTAATGAATCTTGTAGAAGTTTTAATTCTTTATCTTTTTAGATTGTGGTCTGATAATCATGAAGTACTATGAATCCAAAAAGAAATACTATCATAATAATATTAATATATGAACCTTGCATGTTTTACCTCCGTTTATTTTATATAATATATGTTTATTCTACTATATATGAGTAAAAATAAACCTTTTATCAGATTTTTACTAGATTATTAGAAATTCTTAGGATTTTTCTTTATTTAATCCATATTTTTCAAAGAATTCTTCTTTGAAATCTAGTAATCTATCTTCTTTGATAGCTTGACGAATATCTTTCATCATATTAATTAAGAAATGAATATTATCGAGTAGTTGCTCAGTCTAGCTCCAAAAAATTTCATCAGCTTTAAATAAATGACGAAGATATGCTTTTTGTATAATTTTTACAGCAGTAGCATGAACATTCTGGATCAAGTGGTGTAAAGTCCTCTGCATACTTAGCATTTTTCACTACAACACGTCCAGCTGAAGTCATACATGTTCCATTACGTGCAATACGCGTAGGTAATACACAGTCAAACATATCTACTCCTCTAAGCACTCCTTCAAATAGTGCATCAGTCATCCTACCTCATTAAATATCTTGCTTTATTAGCTGGTAATAATGGCGTAACATGCTCTAAAACTCTGTACATTTCATGTTTTGGTTCACCAACTGATAAACCTCCGATAGCATAACCTGGAAAATCCATACTCACTAAATCTTTAGCACTTTGTTCACGCAAATCATTAAATCCTGCTCTTGAACTATACCAAAAATGCTGTGTTTTGGATTTTTATGTCTTCTAGACATCTCTCAGCCCAACGACTAGTTCTTTCCACTGATTGACGAATATATTTATAATCATGATTATAGTCTGGACATTCATCAAAAGCCATCATTATGTCGAACCCTAAAGCATTTTGAATATGCATAGCTTTTTCAGGTGATAAGAATAATTTTTTCTCTGATAGGTGATTTTTAAAATGAACTCCTCTTCCTCAATTTTTCTCATTTCACTAAGAGAAAATACTTGAAATCCTCCTGAGTCTGTTAGGATACTTCCATCCCAATTCATAAATTTGTGAAGTCCACCTGCTTTTCAACAATTTCTTCACCAGGGCGTAACCAAAGATGATATGTATTAGATAAAATAATCAGCACCCATTCCTTTACTTCTTCTGGTGACATTGCTTTTTACTGTAGCTTGTGTTCCAACCGGCATAAATACTGGTGTTTCGAAGCTACCGTGTGGTGTATGAACAATACCTAATCTTTGCACCTGACTGCTTGCATGTTTTTATATGCTCATACCAAACTGCATTTTCTTTAACATCCTCATTTTAAAAATTTCTTTCAATAACTATATTATTATCATCGCGTCTCCAAAACTGAAGAAACGATATTTGTTTTCAACTGCTATATTATATAATTCTAAAACTTTTTTCTCTATCATAAAATGCACTAACAAGCATTATTAATGATGATTTTGGTAAATGGAAGTTAGTGATTAATCCATCAACACATTTAAATTCAAATCCCGGATAGATGAAAATATTTGTCCAACCTGATGCTGCAACTATTTTTCCATTATTATCTCGAGCAATTGTTTCTAGTGTTCTTGTTGAAGTGGTACCTACAGAAAATACTCTTCCTCCATTTTCTTTTTGTTTTATTAATAAGTTCCGCTGTTTTTCATCTAGAGTATAATATTCTGAATGCATATCGCGATCTTCTATATTCTCTACAGCAACTGGTCTAAATGTCCCTAACCCCACATGAAGAGTTAAATATGCAATATTTTACACCTTTTTCCTTAATTCTATCTAATAATTCGTTTGTAAAAGTGAAAGGCCAGAGTTGGAGCGGCTGAACTTCCCACTTCTTTAGAATAAACTGTTTGATATCTTTCTTTATCAGTTAATCTATATATACGGTGGCAAAGGCATTGTGCCCAGTTCATCTAATCTTTCTTGGAATATTCCTCCGTATACAAATTCAAAATGTCTAAATCCATCATCAAGAACTTTAGTACATACAGCTTCCATAATACCATCACCAAATGATACAATACTTCCCTCTTTTTATTCTTTTTAGCTGGTTTAACTAGACATTCCCAATCATTATGTCCCAAGTTTTTAATAATAATACTTCTATCGCAGCACCTGCATCTTTTTGGCTCCATATAAACGTGCAGCATTACCTCAGTATTATTTAGTACCAAAGTATCCCCAGGATTAAAAATATTCTATAATATCTGGAAAAACTTTTATGTTCATGTGTATTACTTTTTCTATCTACACACAGTACTTACTAGTATCTCTTTTTAAAAGAGGAGTTTGTGCAATAAGTTCCTCTGGTAAATAAAAATCAAATTGTTCTAATTTCATCTATAATCTCCTTTAAAAGTTACCTTTACTATTATAGCTTGATTAGCTTAAGTTAGCAAGTATCATCATAATAAAATATAAATTTTTCAATTTCATATAATTACATATTATAAATAAAATCGAAAAATCGGACCAATATTTAAAATATTAATCCGATTTATCATCATTATTTTTTATTACTTTTAAGTATTTAACGTGAGCTAAAATATTAGTAGCTATTCCCAATCCACACTTAATACAAGAATAGAACTACCACCATTACTTATAAATGGTAATGGAACTCCTGTCATCGGTATAGAGGCTGTAACCTCACCAATATTTAACAACTCCTGAACTACTAATAGACTTGCAAATCCTAATGAGTACATAGCTGAAAAAAGTATTTCTCGATTTTGTTCCAGAAAATATTACTTTTCCAATAATAATAAGCAATAAAGTTACAACAAATAGTACCCCTATAAATCCCTAATTCTTCAGCAATGATAGCAAGAATAAAGTCTGTATGTGCTTCTGGTAAGTAACCCTAATTTTTGAATAGAATTTCCTAATCCTCTACCAAATAATCCCTCCATTACCAAATGCAACATATGAATTTATTACTCGATCAGCAGCTGCTAAATCCTCCGAAAATGGATTTAAAAATACTTTTAGACGATTTGTTCTATATGAAGTTCCACTACTGAATAATGCACTTTCAACATATATAACATTAACACTGCTGCACCTGCGATTATCGCATAGCGTTAGTATTAATATTTTGTGAATGCATATTAGAACATAGCGTCATTATACCTATTACAGATAATGTAATAAGCATCATTCCAGTATCATTTTGAAATTGCTATAATGGCTACTAGAGCTAATGGAATATTAAACATTTTTAATAACTCTGAGCTTGTACAAATTTGTCTTAATTTTTACTTTTCCTTGTTTCTAATATATAGGCCATATACATAATAATAAATAACTGCGCTAAAGTTGACGGCTGAAAACTGAATGATCCTATTCTTATCCAAGATTTAGCACCATTTATTGCTGGCATAAATAAAGGAACAAAAAGTAAACCACCAATAACTAAACATCCCTCATTTAAAAAGCTTTTTATCTTTTAAAAACTTCAAAAGGTATTGCTACCGAGAATACTAAAAATGCCATATAAGCGAGTACTACCCACATTGCTCTGTCTGCGTAAGAAAGTATGTTTCACCTACTGGAATACCTGATGTAAAGTTCCATACTTATTACCAATCATACTAGCACTATAGACCATCATACAACTTAAGACTAACAACACTAGAAGAGTTAATGCTAACTACCCAATCTAATCTCACATGTCTACGTTCATGCTTAATCGATCTATGTATCCTTCTTACAAAAATTCATATTAATTTGCTTTGCTTTCTTCTACTATATTAGAGTACATTTCACTAGCTTTATCTTCTAAATCAGCTAGTATTATTGTCCTGCTCTTGAGAGATACAACCTATTTCTACTGCTAATTTATTTCTTTTGAAAGTCCATAAATTTGAGTATCAATAACGTCTTGATATAAGTGGACATTTTCTCTCGACCTCTTACTGCATACACAAGCGTTGATCATCTCTTCAATTTCTCATAACATCTTCTTCTATTCTCTTACGTATCTTTATATAAATAAGTTTATTATCCATTTTATTTATCACCCTATCCTTTTGATAATTCATAATTAACTTCATGTTTTATTATAGCAATTGCTCTAATAAAATCCTCATTTGAAATTAATTCTAAACGTCTTAATTCTCTCACTTCATATTCTACCATACTTAATGTATGTTTTCTATCCTTCATATATATAATTATACCAAATGATTTCAAAAATTGTTGTAAATCATAAAAATTTTTCATTTATATCACCTTAAAAATTACTCAATTCATCCACTAGGTTTTTATTTGGTTTCCTATTATCTAGCTCATAAGCTCTTTTTCGCATATTCTTTTGCTTTTGAATAATTACTTTCTTGTCGCTCAATTATTGCTAAATTGTAGTAAAGTGAGCAAAAGAATCATCAAAAATTTATTCCATCAAGAAAAACTTTCTTAGCATCTTGTTTCGTAGCAGTTGTCATTTTCACCATACCTAACTCATAATAAGTTAACGCTGATTTGTTCTTAGAGTTTAATTCTTTTTCTAGATTGAATATATCTTCATCACTATAATGTTTTAACAACCTACTATCTACCCTCGATACTCTAAATCTATTAATTGAACTTTTTGTATTAACACCTGCAAATAATAAAGTTTCACCAAGTAAGCTGAAAAACTATCATGCAAATTAATGCTATATAAGTTCTTTTTCTTCACCAAAAATAATTCTAAAAATACTCCCTAATACAAAAAGAAAAAAACATATAGAAACAATAGAAGTATCAAAACAATAATGTAACTAAACAGCTAAATAGATAATGGATATTGCACCAGAATACATAAATTTCAAATTATCATTTTTCTTGCTAAGTAGTCCCATAAAAATAGAACCTAAAAGCGAAATATTTGAGACCAATACTATATCTAATGTTCCAGAATAACTCAAAATATCAATAAGAGATTAAATACTAAAGAAACTATAAACAATAACCCCAGGCTCTTCAATACATTAAGTGATTTATTAAAAGAGTACTGAGCTAGCACCGATTGTTGCCAATATTATCAATAATTTCATTGAATTATCTACAGTAAAAGACACTAGTAAACATTCTATAAAATTGGCCACTAATAATTTTTTTGGTAACTATATTCGATATACTGATATGCCGAGCTCTTATTATTCGATAAATAAATAATAAAATAATTTATTAAGAATAAAAATAAATAAATTCCGATAATACATTATATTTTCACATTAATTATATTTCTATCTAATGTTTGTCTCTTATAAAGTTCAACAACTCTATTTTTATATCTTAAAGTATCTGGTGTTCCTCTATAAAACTCTTATCTTTTTCTTTTTTAAAAATAACTTTGCTATTTTTCATTATATAGAATACGTTCAATAATTATACTATTTGATATTCTATATTTTTTGTAATCTTCTAAAATATCATCAAATTCAGGAGAAACATAAAGATTTTCATTTTTAAACTACTCAGTTTAAACATTTTTCTAGTCTGACTTCATTTCTAATAACATTAGAAACAATACTATCAATTTCTGTTGATTTAAAAACTATCCCCATATATAAATCTTATTAATTCATTATCCTCATTAATAAAGCTCATACATCTTTTCTGGACGATAATATAATATACTATAATTATATTTCGTTATATACAGGTATATAATCTTCCAAAATTTCTTATCATTCATAACTTCGTTATTATTAGTAAAACTTAAATAGACCTAGGTCTATTTAAGTTTTACTTTTGCTACTTCTTGGGAGAAATCAACAGTTTCATTTAATTTTAATACTTCAATTTTTCTACTGCATCCATGTTTGTAATTACACAAGGAGTGATAATATCTTTAGCTTTTTCTTTAACTAATTCTAAGTCATAAGTTAATAAAAGTTTGACCTACTTTCAACTCTATCTCCCTGCAGATACAGCAACATCGAATCCTTCACCTTTCATTGCAACTGTTTCTAATCCAACGTGAATAAGAATTTCTACATCACCTGATTTAATTCCAAATGCATGTTTAGTTGGGAATACTTGGATGATTTCTCCAGCTACTGGTGAAATAAGTTTTCCCTTCTTCAGGAATAATAGCAAATCCATCTCCCATCATTTTTTTGAGCAAATACTGGGTCTGGTACTTCAGTAATATCTACTACTTTTTCCCTTTCATGTATGAGCTTAATACAACCTCATTTACTTGCTCTTCGTTTTTCCGAATAATTTAGATAAAAATCCCATCTTAATCCTCCATATATTGTTACCTTCTTAATATATATATTATATACTTTTATTGCATATTTTTCAATTAATTTTCGAAATTATTTCAAATTTAATACTAAAATATTTCTATTTCATTATTGATTTTATATTAGATAAAAAAAGAGAGATTTTTCAAGATGATTGAAAAATCAAAGTTTATGAAAAATCTCACTTAAATAATTATTATAGCTGATCAAGTTTTTAAAAAAATTTTTATAACTTTTTAGTTTTCTAACATTTTCATTAATCAAAACTATTTCTAAATATTATTCTGCTTCAGATTGTTCTTCTGTTTTTCTAGAGTTTTTCTTGATAAAATAGTCCGTATATATACTGTTCAGGGATCAAACACTTCAAATCATCAATGTTTTTCCCTAAACCTACTAGTTTAACTGGAATACCCTAGTTCTTTCTTAATAGCAATAACAATTCCACCTTTTTAGCTGTTCCATCTAACTTTAGTAAGGATAACACCTGTAACATCACTTACTTCTTTAAATGTTTTTCGCTTGAAGGATACCATTTTGTCCTGTTGTCGCATCTATAGTTAAAAGTACTTCATGAGGCCCTTCTGGAACTTCTTTTTATTACACGAACTATTTTTTCAAGTTCTTTCATAAGAGTGATCTTTGTTCTGTAATCGCCCTGCTGTATCACAAAGTAGTACATCATAACCTTTCGCTTTTGCTGATTGAATCGCATCAAAAATAATTGCTGCTGAATCAGCTCCCTCATGTGATTTTACAATGTCTGCACCACTACGTTTTGCCCAAACATCAAGCTGATCAATAGCTCCCTGCTCTAAATGTATCTCCAGCTGCTATGAGTACTTTTTACCTTCTTTTTAAGATTATGAGCTAGTTTACCGATAGATGTAGTTTTCCTACTCCATTAACCCCAACAAATAAGAATACTGAAAGTTCTTTTTCTGGAGCATAGTTTAATTCCGATTTTACAGTCCCTTCCATGTACACATCAACTAGCTTCTCAATGATCATACTTTTGAAGTTCACTTGGTTCTTTTTAGATTTCTGTCGTTTGAGATTCTACTTTTAAGTAATCAACTAATTCTAATACAGTATTATAACTAACATCCGATTGAATCAGTAATTCCTCAAATCTTCAAAAATTCTTCATTAATTTCTATACGAACTAATTAAGTTATTTAGTGCATTAGAGAAGTTATCACGTGATTTTTAAGTCCTTTTTAAATTTTTCAGTTACAAACTGACTCTCGACGAACTCTTCATATTCATCAAGAGAAATCAGTTCCTCATTTAATTCTTCCTTAGCAGAAAATTTTTCTTTTTAGTCTTTTCAAAAAGCTTGCCATTGGATACCCTTATATATCTTTTTATATAATAAAAGGGAGACTATGCTCCTTTAATTTTCTATTAAAAGCTTCCTAACATTAGGGAGTTTTAATTTTATTATTACGAATAATATTTTTCTAATCAGTTTTAATAAATCAATAATCAGATTATTTATGCTTTCATGTATGGGAACAAAGTACGTCACGGATTGAAGCTGAGTTAGTTAATAACATAACTAATCTATCAATCCGATTCCTAAACCACCTGTAGGAGTATACCGTATTCTAATGCTTCTACGAAGTCTTCGTCCATTTCATAAACTTCTTCGTTACCAGCATCTTTTTCATCCATTTGAGCTAAGAATCTTTCTTTTTGATCGATTGGGTCGTTTAACTCACTGAATGCATTCGCATGTTCACGTCTAACGATGAAATAATCTCGAAACGATCAGTAAATCTTGTGTCTTCTGCATTAGTTTTTAGCTAATGGAGATACTTCTACTGGATGACCATATACGAATGTTGGTTGAACTAGTGTTTCTTCTACAAATGTTTCGAAAAATTCATTAATAATATGTCCAACTTTCATATCTTTTCTAACTGGAACGTTGTGTTCTTTAGCTAATGCATGAGCTTGTTCATCAGTCATTTCTGGCCAGAAATCAACTCCAGTTACTTTTTAATAGCATCTACCATATGTACACGACGCCATTTTGAGTTAAATCAATTTCATCTTCACCATACATAACTTTTTGTAGTACCATGAATTTCATTACAGATATAAGCAATCATAGACTCTGTTAAGTCCATAATATCATTGTAATCAGCATAAGCTTCATATAATTCGATCATTGTGAATTCTGGATTATGTCTTGTTGACACACCTTCGTTCGGAAATGACGACCTATTTCATATACTTTTTCTAATCCACCAACGATTAAACGTTTTAAAGGTAATTCAAGTGCAATACGCATGAATAATTGCATATCTAGTGCATTGTGGTGAGTTACAAATGGACGAGCAGCCGCTCCACCAGCAACTGAGTGCATCATAGGAGTTTCTACTTCTAGGTATCCACGTTCATTTAAGTAGCTACGCATAATTTGAATAATTTTAGAACGTAAAGATAAATGTTTCTTTACTTTCTTCATTCATAATTAAGTCAACGTATCTTCTTCTATAACGTTCTTCAACGTCTTTAAGTCCGTGGAATTTATCTGGTAGTGGACGTAGTGCTTTTTGTTAAAATTTCAAATTTATCAGCTTTTTAACAGATAATTCACCCACGTTAGTCTTAAATAGTACTCCAGTTACACCAACGATATCACCAAGGTCAAGAGTTTTGAAATATTCATAGAATCTCCAACTCTATCTTGACGAACATAAATTTGAACTTGACCACCTAAGTCTTGAACGTGCGAAATCCTGCTTTACCCTTTACCACGTTTAGTCATAATGCGTCCTGCAATTGTTACAGAAATATTTTTTTCTTCTAATTCTTCTTTGCTGAACTTTATCATATTCAGCTACGATTTCATCTCGATAGATGTGTTCTTTCAAATTTAGTTCCAAATGGATCTAAACCACTTTCTCTCATAGCTTCCATTTTTCACGACGAACAAGCATTTGATCATTTAAATCTTGTACATCAACTTTAATTTCTTCTGTCATGTTAAATTCCTTTCTAGTATAATCTAGTAATTTTATTCAGATACTCCTTATTATAACACATTTTCTCCATTTTGTTAAATCTTTAGGAAGAATTTTTCTAATTTTTAAACTAATATATTTTACTTAGAGAATCAAACATCCGTAGATTTTCTGACTTTAACATATCTGTAATTCATTAGAATAATAATGTGAAAATTTTCTAACATGAGTTTGTTAAATTTTTCTTGAAAAACTATTGTTTAGGTATAAGAAATAAGATATAATTAGTACGCCTAGAAAATAATTAAAAAAAACATACTATTAAACATTTTAAAAACTAAATATTATTTAAAAAATATTCCATGTTATAAGGGGAGATTATTTTGGAAAAACTTTAAAAAGAAATTGGATTTTTGGAGCATTTCTCTACAGTAGTTGGTGTAGTAATTGGTTCGGGTGTATTTTTCAAAGCAGCCGTCATATATAAGACTACAGGAACTGTTAACCTCGGCCTACTTGCCTGGATTCTTGCAGGAATTATTAGTATTTGTGCAGGATTAACTACTGCTGAGCTTGCCGCTGCTATTCCTGAAACCGGTGGTATGATAGTTTGGGTTGAAAAAGCTTATGGTAAAACAGTATCATATTTACTTGGATGGGCTCAAGCTGTAATATACTATCCTGCTAGTATAGCTGCGCTGCCGCCATTTTTTTCAACACAATTTCTAAATCTTTTTGGTGTAGAAAAAAATACTCTATTCTTATAGGTGCTTGTGCCGCTACTACAGTGACAGGTTTGAATTTACTTGGTAGTAAGGCAAGTGGTCGTATTCAAACTGTAGCGACTATTTGTAAACTTATACCTATTATTGCAATTATTGTTTTCGGGATTATTACAACCTAATCCTACAACAATTGAACTTTTTCCTAGTAGTTCATCATCAACTAGTTCTACACCCTAGCTGCTCTTGGTGCTGCAATGTTAGCTGCCATGTATGGTTACGACGGTTGGAGTAATGTTGGAACTATTGCTGGTGAAATGAAAAATCCAAAAAAAGATTTACCACGAGCAATTTTATATGGTTTACTTGTAATAACTGCAATTTATCTACTTATCAATGTAGCATATTTACTTACTATGTCTATGGAACAAATAGCAGGTAACAGTAATGTTCCTAATGACGTAGCTACGAAGTTATTTGGACCAAATGGTGGTAAAATAATAACTATTGGTATTATGATTAGTGTTTACGGAACTATGAATGGCTTTTACTATGACAGCTATTCGCGTTCCTTATGCAATGGCAATGAAAGATCAGATTCCATTTAAGAACTTCTGGATTAAATTAAATAGATTCTCAATTCCATATTTGCTCAGCTTTTAGTAACTTTAGTTTTAACTATTGCGATGATGTTTACAGGAGAATTTGACACTCTTACAGATTTTCTTTTATTTACAATTTGGATTTTCTTTATAGCGACATTTTTTTCGCTGTATTTGTTCTTAGAAAAGAGAACCTGATATGCCACGTCCATATAAAGTTCCATTTTACCCTATAGTTCCTTGGATTTCTATAATAGGTGGAGCTACATAGTACTTGCTATTATTACTCAATTTACGTTAGCTATAAGTGGTGTTATTATTACATTACTTGGATTTAGTATTTTACACAGAAACTCATAAAAAAATTCAAAAATAACTATTTAATTTAAATATATAAATTTAAAATTACTAAAAATGGATCTTAAAATTCTTTCTTTAATAATGAATGACTTTTTGAGGTCCATTGATTTTTATTGATATTCAATGATAAAATATGATTATAACTTCTTTCATTTTGTAAAGAAGGTTGAAGTTATCCCTCTAGCATTTTTGCTACGGATAACTTCAATATTTTTATAAAAATCATCTGAAGTAAAATGCAAATAAGGAGGCAGTTTTTATGTTTGAAATTTTATTTTAAAAAGAAACTATACTACATACTTTATACACAATTTCATTGTCTTTATTAATAAGTATATTCTCAATAAAATATGTATATATCGGATAAATCAATATATGGACTTTCATTCATTTTTATACTACTTTTTATAATTTTCTTTTAATAGTTGGCTGTAATAGAAGTAGTTCATTTAAATAGATATGGTAAAAGATAATTTTCTAAATTATTTCTTTTTAATTACAAACACTTGTTGTCTTAAATTTATTAATGAGAAATACATTTGATATTAAATTCATTCTTGCAACGTTAATGCTTTCTATCTGTAATATTGAGTGTCCAACACATTATGGAGTACATCCTCACAGATAATAAACAATTAATGATAAAAATTAACAGAACCGTTTAGTTACATTCACACTGGACGAACATTAGCTCTTTTTAGGTTTAATATTTATTGATTATTGTTACTGGTTTATCTTTTCTTGCTTTTACGATAAGTCAGCTATTCCCTAGTTTCATATCTAGAAGTATTCATGTTCGAGATATTAATTTTAATCATTTAACTAGTCATTTATTTATAATTACTAACATCATAGCTATTAGTTTGTGGTTAAGTGATTTAAAACTAAATATTTCTACAAAGATAATTTTGTTAATTAGTATAGTATTTATTTTTTATTAAACTATCTATCGATAAAATATTTAAAAACAATTGATAGAACTTTAACAAAACAGTCAGGTAATACTTATATAGTTGGTATATATTTTACAATATTAGAGTTAATATTTTATCAATTTATTTTTCGTTTTAGAATATGACTGGAAATACTTTTCTACCGCTTTTTACACTTGTAGCATTATAAGTAATCAATGTTTTAAACAATATAAAAGAAAAACTCGATGATAATCTTTCATATTTAGAAAGTTTATCATCGGATTCTTCTTATCTTGCTTCTTCGTAATCTAACACTTCAGACACTTTACTAGCAATATACTTCGCTAATTTTTCATGATTTTTTTCATCTAAGTGAATACAGTCAATTAATGAAGTCTCTGCTACACGCCCCGCATTTAAAAAGTCTACTTCATATTTATCACTAACTTCTTTAAATGTTTGAGCTAAGAATTTTGATTGTTTTCAAACTATTTCTCATCAAATTCCCCAAAATAAGCTTTGTCTTTCACTATTTCATCACGTAATGGAACAGGTGAAACAACAAGAATCTTCGGAATTTTTATATCCTGCAATTAAGTGGGGATTTCTTATGTATTTGATATATTCTTCGACTCCTCTAGCAATATGTTTTGCACTTGGATTAAATTGTTTTTCAAATCATTAGTCCCTAACATAATTATTACCAAGTCCACAGGTACATGACTTAACATTAAAAATTGGTAGTGTATCAATACCACATCTAACAGGTACAATTGTATCTTTTCGCAGTAACTGTTCTTCCACAAAGAGCTTCTTCTATAATAGTATCATTAGGGACGAAATTCTGCTAGTAATTTAGTCCAACGTTTATCAGTTCTTACTCCATCCTCACCTGGGACATATCCCCAAGTGTTGCTATCCCCAATACATAAAATACGCATAATTTTTCTCACCTTTTTTTCTTCTAGAATTCTTCAATTTTATCAAACTAATATAAAAATGCAATAGAGTCAGATGATAAAAAGTACTAATAATTGTTATCAGTGCAGTATTTTTTGTAATATAATTCTTCTTGATTTATAATATCAATATTATAATTTAAGGAGAACAAAAATGATACAAAACAAAATTTTCCATCATAAAAAAACATTATAAAAATTCAAGCATACTCAAAAAGTACTTTTATACAACATTAATTTTAACAATAAGTTTTGCATTATTAGAATATATCGAGGGACTTCTATCTAATTCATTAGCGTTATTAGGTGATTCATTCCATATGTTCTCTGATGTTGCATTAGGATTTAGTTTTAATAGCCTACTATTTAGTTCGAAAAAGCCAAATAAAAATACACTTTTGGTTTTGTGAGATTAAAGTACTAGCAGCCTTTATTAATGGTTTAATGCTAGTGGTATTTCTATTTATTTAATTTTCGAAGGATTTATGATTCTTTAATCCAAAAGACATTGATTTCAAATCAATGCTGATAATTTCAACAATAGGTTTAATCTTCAATATTGTAGTAACAATAATTTTAACAAAAGAGTTTAAAGAAGAAGACAATCTTAATATCCAAAGTGCTTTATGGCATTTCTCAGGTGATTTAATCAGTTCAATCGGAATAATAATTTCATCAACAATTATTTACTTTACAAACTATCAAATCGTTGATGTTATTATGAGCATTATCATCAGTATAATTCTTTTCAAAGGTGGATATAAAATTACTAAATCATCATTTTATAATTTTAATAGAAGCTACTACTTTAGATACTGAAGAATTTACAATAAGATTAAAAGTAGACGGGTATTGTAGATATTCACGAATTTCATATTTGGCATACTGATACAAATGAAATTAACGAGCAATGCATATCCTTTTAAATAAGTATAATACTTCTAAAGATTACACAATTGTAGAAATGTAAAATTACTTCTAAAGAACAATACGATATTGAACATTGTTTTATTGCACTAGAAAATATTAAATACAATGATGCTAGTTTGTAAAAAGAAAGTGTCTAAGTTGACAAAATATCAACTAGACACTTTCTTCTCTAATCTAATAAATCTATCGTCTTCTCAATTTTATACGTAGGTACTACCTCTGGATTAGAAATTTTATGAATATCTACTAAACAACTATCTATCCCGGCATTGTTAGCACCTAGTATGTCAGATGTAAGTATCCCTATCATTAAAACTTCATCCTTATTTTCAACTATCCGATTTCTTTTAAAGATAATATCAAAAACTTTTGTCTGGTTTCTTACTTTCTATTTTCTTCGAAATAAAAATCTTCTCAAAGTATTTATTAAGATTATTATTTTTAATCTTGTATGTTGAGTAACACCTATTCCATTAGAAGCTACATAATTTATGAGTTGTTGTTAGTTTATTTAACATCTCAATTATTCCATCGAAAAGTTGATTTCCTTCAGCAAGATATCCTCTATATCTATTATCTACTTCACTACCATCAACTTTTCTATCAAACAACTTAAAAATCTTATAAATCTTTCACTAGTGACTTCTTTATTCGATATTTCTCCGCGTTCAAAAACTTCTCCACAGAGATTTGTTTATTGTTTCGTATTGTTCAAACAACTCATCGCTATACTCAATATTTTCATCTTCTAATAATTTTTAAAAGATAAAACTTGCATCTTACCAAAATCTAACAAAGTATCGTCTAAATCAAATAATAAATACTTATACTTATCTAAAATCATCGTTTCACTCCATTTGTATATTATTTAATCATTATAACACAGAGAATACTTTTTGAAAATATAGCTTTATTTATCTAATAAAATTTAATTTTTATTCTTAAAAATATTCTCGAACTCTTGGAGCTACTTCTTCTCCAAATAGTCTTATGGCTTTCATTATATCTTCATGTGGCATAGACCCAAGTGGTAAATGTAGCATAAATCTATCTAATCCTAATGTTTCAATCATATCGATAAGTTTATTCGCAACAGTCTCTGGACTACCTACTAACATAGATCCATCTGGCCCTAAGCTATTTAAATATTGTTCGAAAGTAAGAGGTCTCCAAAATGGTCTATCTTTTGAAATTGCATCAACAACCTGTTTTGTAGGATGGAAATATTTTCTAATAGCTTCTTCATCCGTTTCTGCTACGAATCCCCAAGAATGAGAAGCAACTTTTAATTTATCTTCACTATGACCTGAATTGCGTCCTATTGCTCTATAATAATCTATTAAACCTTTGAAAGCTTTTATATTGACCTCCTATTATTGCATAAGCTATAGGCAATCCCTTTTGTGCAATTTTAATAGTAGACTCCGTATTACCTCCTGTCGCTACCCAAATTGGAAAAATCTTCTTGAACACTTCTTGGATATACTCCCTTATTTTCTACCTTTTGTGTATGTTTTCCTTCCCATGTTAACATTTTCATTAGCTTTTTATCTTTCTCCAACATCGCTAACTTTTTCATCAAATAATTCCTCATAATCTGCCAAATCATAACCAAACAACAGAAATGATTCTGTAAATGAACCACGTCCGACCATAACCTCTGCTCTACCATTAGAAATAGTATCGATTGTTGCATATTGTTGATAAACTCTCACTGGATCTGATGATGATAATACAGTTACAGCTGAACTTAATTTTATTTTTCTTGGTAACTGCTGCTCCAGCTGCAAGTAATATCTCAGGTGCTGATACAGCAAAATCTCTCTATGATGTTCACCTATTGCATAAAGGTCTAATCCAACTTTATCAGCAGGTTTCATCTCTTCGATCATATTTCTAATTCTCTCATCGTGTTTCGGCGTTATTCCTGTTCCTTCTATTTCAGTTGTTTCACCAAATGTACTAATTCCTAATTCTATCATTTTATATCCTCCTATATTATCTCGAATTTCAAGATATTTAATTATTAAAAAGGCATAAGCCTCTAGTTTATAAGATTTCTTTTCAATATTACTAACTCTTTTGTCATTTATTTTTCAAAAATTCTCTTAGTATTTTTATGCGTCGAAATATGTCGTCTATTAATTTCATTCCTGTTTCAGTCAACCTTATATAAGTTACTCTTTTATCTTTTTGACTAATATTTCTAATAACATATCCTTTTTCAGGTTGTCAACAACATATGTTGCACTCCCACTAGCAAGTAATATTCTATTCCGTATTTCTTGAATACTCTTCTCACCTTTTACTATATAAAAATTCCATAACAGCAAATTCAGTCGCATTAATTGGATAATTCTTTTAAAGTTCTCTTTAAAGTCATCTACTAATAAATTACTAGCCCTCATAATTCCGATAACGGCTTTAAACTCATTATTCATAAGGATTCTCCTATCTTATTTACATATATTACACTGTAATTATCTCGAATATGAGATAATTATACTTCATTAACTTTATATTGTCAAAGTAATATTAAAAGACATCTAGAGAAAATCTCTAAATGCCTTTAATTTTATTCTGCAAATTGACTTTGATATAATTCTGAATAGAAACCTTTTGTTCTAGTAATTCGTCATGGTTACCTTGTTCGATAATGTCTCCATCTTTTTAATACCAGTATTTTATCTGCGTTTCTAATTGTTGATAAGCGGTGGGCTATTACGAATGTAGTACGACCTTCCATAAGTTTATTCATAGCTTTTTGAATTAGTACTTCTGTACGTGTATCTACACTTGAAGTTGCTTCATCAAGAATTAATATAGGCTTATCTGCAAGTATTGCACGAGCAATTGTTAATAATTGTTTCTGTCCTTGCGAAATATTTGAAGCATCTTCATTTAATTCCATATCATATCCACCCGGTAAAGTTTTAATAAAGTGATGAATGTGAGCTGCTTTAGCCGCTTCTATTACTTCTTCATCTGTAGCATCCAAACGACCATAGCGAAGGTTTTCCATTATTGTTCCTTTAAATAACCATGTATCTTGTAGTACCATTGTAAAGTAAGAACGAAGCTCAGCTCTATCTAATTTAGAAATATCTTTCCATCAATATAAATATTTCCACCGTTGATATCATAGAATCTCATAAGTAATTTAACCATTGTTGTTTTACCTGCTCCTGTAGGTCCTACGATAGCAATCATTTCACCTTTTTTAACATCACTAGTAAAGTTTTTAATAATAATCTGATCTTCTACATAACCGAATTTAACTTTATCAAATACAACATTACCCTCTTTATTAGTAACTGTTTCAAGTGCTTCTGCATCTTCTTCATCTTTAGCATCTAAAAATTCAAAATACTCTCTCACCTGCTGCAGCCATTTTTTGAATTTCAGACATAGACTGAGCTATTTGACCAATTGGCTGAGTGAAGTTTCTATATATTGGATAAAGGCTTGAATATCACCTACACCAATAGTTCCTTTAGAAACTAATAATCCACCTGAGAAAACAATACCAACATAACCTAGGTTACCAACAAAGTTAATCACAGGGAACATTAATCCTGAGAAGAAGTTTGCTTTCCATGATGATGTATATAATTGTTTATTTTTATCATTGAACTCTTTTACACTTTTTTTCTTTATAGTTAAATGCTGCAATAATATTCTGACCTGAAACTTTCTTCTACTTGCCCATTTACATCAGAAAGCATTTTTTTGTTGGCTTCTGAAATATTTTTGACTCCATTTTGTTATAACGCCTAATAGGATTCCCGAAACAGGGATTAAAGCTAACGCAATAAGCGTCATTAAAGGACTTATTGTAAACATCATTACCAATACCCCTAAAACCGTTGCAGTATTAGAAATTATTTGTGTAAAACTTTGGTTAAGTGATTGACCTAATGTGTCCACGTCATTTGTTACACGTGATAAAGTTTCACCTACTGTACGTTGTTCAAAAGTATCCAACAGGTAAAGTATTTATTTTTCTTACTTATATCTTTACGAATGTCATAAGTCATTTGTTGAGAAATATTACTCATCAACCAACCTTGAATAAACATGAATAATGATGAAAGTATATATAAACCCTAATACAGTAAGTAAAATTCCTGCTATTTTCTCAAAGTTGATACTACCTTCATTACTAATCTTAGCTACTAACCCTTCAAAAAGTTCAGTAGTTGCTTTCCCCATAATCTTAGGCCCTACTATACCAAATACAGTACTAGCTAATGCAAAGAATACAATCAATATGCTTGAGAGTTTATACTGTGTAAACATCATTTTGATAATTCTTTTTAATGTTCCAGAAAAAGTTATTAGCTTTTTTTCTATTTTTTGATCTTTCTAGCTATGATGTTTACCTCCTTTTTGTAATTCTTCTTCACTAAGTTGGCTTTCTGCAATTTCTAAATATGTTGGACAAGTTTCTAGAAGTTCTTGGTGTTTTTCCGATTCCAACTATTTTACCTTCATTCATTACGATAATCTTATCTGCATTTAAAATTGTTGCGATACGTTGAGCAACTATTATAGTAGTTACACCAGCCATTTCTTCTCTTAAAGTTTTCCTTAATTTAACATCTGTTTTATAGTCTAGTGCTGAAAAACTATCATCGAAAAGAAGTATCTTAGGATTTTTCGCTAATGCACGAGCAATTGAAAGACGTTGTTTTTGTCCACCAGAAACATTTGATCCGCCTTGAGAAATCTCACTATTAAATTTATTCTCTTTTTCATTAATAAATTCTATTGCTTGAGCAATTTCAGCAGCTTTTTTCATCTGTTCATCAGAAATATTTTTCATCAGCAAATTTATATTTGATTCAATATTACCACTAAATAATACCCTTTTTGAGGAACAAATCCTAAAGTGTCTCTTAATTTACTTAAACTTATATCTCTAATGTTGACTCCATCAATTGAAATTTCACCTTCACTAGCATCGAAATATCTAGGAATCAAATGAAGCAATGTAGATTTACCACTACCCGTACTTCCTATAATTGCTGTAGTTTTTCCTGCTTCTAGCTTCAAAGCTAATGTTACTTAATACTGGACTATCAGCACCATCAAATGTAAAGCTAACATTATCAAATTTTAATGTACCCTTCACGTCTTGAAGCTTACTATCATCAATATGTTTACTATCTACGACAGTAACCTCTGTTTCCAGTACTTCATTAATACGGCCTGCTGCAACTTCTGCACGAGGTAATTGCATCGTAGGGAATGTGAAGAATAAGAATGACATTACTATTTGCATTGTATATGTAATAAATGCCATCATATCTCCAACTTGAATACTACCAGAATCTATATTTTTCCATCACCTCAAATTATTAATAATGCAATTCCATTCATTATTAATATAATCATCAGCATAAGCGCTGACAATGTTCTATTGATGAAAAAGTTGTTCATTTTAAGAACAGTATTTTTCTTTATCAAATCTTTCTTCTTCGTATTTTTCACGACCAAAAACTCGGATTACAGAAATACCAGTTAATGCTTCATGAGTCACTAAGTTAACTCTATCTATTAATTTCTGCATAATTTTTGAATTTAGGCATTACTAAGAATGAGATTATTCCTAATGTTAAACCTAGAATACCTACCACCTAATGCGATTATCCAAGTCATTCCAGTATCAGTTTGTGTAACTTTGTAAACTCCATATACTGCCATCATAGGTGCATAGATTGCGATAAACAACATCATATTCAAAGCATTTTGAATTTGTTGAATATCATTCGTACTTCTTGTTATTAATGAAGCTGTAGAAAATTTATCAATATCTTGTTTAGAAAACGATAGTACTTTGTTATAAAGTTGTTCACGTAAGTTATACGCTATCTTCGAAGAAATTCTGCTCGCTATGAAAATTCGAAATAATACTTCCAATTCCTGAAATAAATGTCACGATTATCATCATGATTCCTACTTCTTTAAGGTAATTTTTCTAATTTCGTTAGTGTCGATACCTACATTATTTCTATATTCTTCTTTTACATAACGAATACCAGCCTGTTTTTGTAATCATATCTGCTGAATTTCCTAAGTCACTAATTGATTTATTCTTTTTGTTCAATTAAGCTATCTTTCTTGACTAATCCTAATTTGACACCTTCTGCAACCTTATCTAAATCTAAGTTTTTCAGATTTTCGCACCAGATACAACAGTCATAGTATTTTTTTAATATGTCATTTAATTCACTTCGTTCCTGTTCATTAATACTATCAAGTTTATAAACATCACCGTCTTTTGTATATTTAGATGTTACTTTCTTGATTTCATCGTTTGTCATGAATAATTCTAATTCATTTAATGACTTTTTGCTGATTTTTTTCAGGAACAGAATCTTCAATACCACTTTGTTGAATACCTTTATCCACAATATTACTTGTATAGGGTTGGTAATGCAAGCTCTGCGACAACACGAACTCCTAATATTGCAACTAAAAAAATATCATCGGTACTAAGAAACCTTTTAAATATTTAATTAGTTTCATTGTTTTTCCTCCTTATTTTTGCAATTCTTCTCTTAATACTAGATTCGTTTTTGTTAGCAATATATTAAATGCTTCCTTTTTCTCGAGCATCAAATCTATTCCACATAGATTCGAAACCAAGCTTCATAAGCTCTTCTATGTGATTCTAAGCATGCGGCTCCTTTTTCAGATAAACTAAGATATTTTTTTCCTTTTTGTCTTTTTTCATCTGTACTTTGAACAACAAAATCTTTTTCTAGTAATTCACTTACAAGAGCTGTTACCCCTAGGTTTTTTGTCACATAACTCTTCTCCCAATTCTTGCATTGTAATTTTTTTCTTTTGAAGATAAAAATAACATTGCTTGAAATTCAGGTTTTTCTATACGGTGCATCACTTTTTCTTATGAAATCTTTTCATTATCAATCTAAATTCTTCCATCATATCCATTGCTACGTGATATGATATTTCATTTTCACTCATCTTCTACCTCCTTTAATTTTTATAAATTAGTTCACAACATTAACTAATTAGTTAACCATGTTAACTATTATATTTTTATTTTATACTATTAGTCAATAGAAATTTTACTTTTTAAATAAAAAAAGATTAACCTAGAAGTTATCTAAGTTAATCTTTTTATTACTAAATACCCAAGCTTGAGCAATATTATTTTTTTAAATCATTTTCTGTGAATCCATTATAACCTGTAAGTTTTACATCATCATCATTTGGATCGTTTGATATAGAATTTGTCATCTTCAAAAGCCTCTAATAACTTTGTACGTCACTCTATCACCAAATACACCAGATTTTTAATCTAACAAGAACTGGCTTTATTATCTTTTATGGCACTCTCTATATTTTCGATTAATTTGTCCGTCTCAACTCTTTCAACCTTAAGATTATATTTATCTGCAAATGCTGGGACAATTGTGAGGTTGTGTTCCTTGATTTTCTAATATAGTATTTATTTCCTGCCCAAGACGCAAGTTCTTCTACAGTTGCTTCGTCCTTACCTATATATTTGCAATCATAGCTAATGAAATAATAGCATCACCATTAGTTTCGATTGTTTTCTTACTATCTAATCCATATGAAATATTTTTATATGCATCTTGTTTCATATAATACATAGGAACAGAAAGACCTTTTTTTGAGGTAAAGTTAAGAAGTTGTTCTTTTCTTTTTCGCATTATAATTATCTACATTTATTAAATAATATAAATAGCCTTCTACACCTTCTTTAAGTGAATCTATATACTGCTTTATTAGCAATTTCATTATTTAGTAAATCAACATCAATCTTATTGGCAATATTCGCTGAAATAATTTTTACCTGTGGTAATTTATCACTAAGTTGAGAAAAAGTTTCCTTGTTTTTCAGAAGACGAAACTCTTGATAAATAGTGATCTGACAGATTTTTTTCTATACTTCTTGCTACTATTGATGATTGTTGGGTTCCATAGTATACTTTTACTCAAAAAGTGTCTTTATTATTATCATTAGCTGTATCAATATCGATTAATACTTCTACTGAATTTTCTGCAGCAATCTTCGTTATATCTTCCTTTGTTGGAGAAGAATCATCATTATCTCTAGTTAATATTACCTTAATACCATCTTTTTCCAATAAATCTTTTTAATTGTTTTTGCTATTTTTAAATTATATGTCTTAGAATGTACTCCTTTATAATCTACAGCATCATCTTGTTTAATTACTGGATTTAATAAAGATTGTATAAGATTTCAATTTTTCTTTATTTTTGATCTTCTGGGCTCTTTTGTCCACTTCCTAATATACTCCAACCTGGTACCCAACCAACAAAACTATCATTTGTTTTTATTTCATACCAAGTATCAGATTTACTTAGCATTTCAACATTATCACCGGCTGTTACTTTTTCAATGTTGGATACGTATCATCTGGACCAGTTCAAGCTCTATTTCTTTTTGAAATAGTAATGTTATTTTGAGCATTAGCCGAAGGATTCATTTTTTTCACCGATAAAGTTTATTATTCCACCTGCAACCAATATTAATAATAATGCAGATATTACTAACAATACTCCGTTTTTATTTCTTCTTTTTATTCTCATATTAATTTCCTGCTGATAATTTTTCGTAAACAATAGTTACTGGTCCATCATTCACAATATTTACTTCCATCATTGTTTGGAAAGATTCCAGTCTCTACTGCTACACCCTCTTCTTTTTAAATATTCATTAAATTTTTCATATAATTCATTAGCTTTTTCTGCTCCTGCAGCGCTAGTAAAAGCTTGGTCTATTACCTTTTTAGTATCAGCATATAATGTAAATTGTGAAACTGATAAAATACTTCCTCCCACATCTTTTTAAGCTTAGGTTAATTTTATCATTTTCATCTTCGAATAAACGAGCTTAGGCTATTTTTGGCTAAATACTTCGCATCATCTATAGTTGATTCTTTATGGACACCAACTAATAAGCAAAAATCCATATCAATACTCCCCACAATTTCATTATTAACACTAACACTAGCTTTCTTTACCTTCTGTAATATAATTTTTCATATATCCACCTATTTAACTATTCTTTCTACGCTGTATACATCCTGAAGTTGTCGTAATTTTTTGATCGTATAATCACATTCACTTACATTTTTTTCACATATATTCCTATCGTTATAACACATGTTTTATCAGCTTTTTGATTCAGAATTAAGTTTTTTTAATCTCAACCCTACTTTCACTTAATGTTAACAGCACATTTTGTAGTAATAAATCCCTATCAAATGCGTGGATTTGTAAGGTTACACTATAACGTCGAGGCATTTAGACTGTTTACCCACTCAACGTCCAATAATCTTGCATGGTCTTCTTCACTTAAGTTTGGGCAGTTATGTCTATGCAGATTACCCCCTCTACCTTTTGTAATAAATCCAACTATTTCATCTCCAGGTATAGGTTGACAACATTTTTGATAATCTACAAGAATATTATCAACACCTTTTACATAAACACCTGTTTCAGTCACTATTTTTAGTTTCTTCTGCATTGAAAAGTTTCTCAATTTTTTTCTTGAGTCATCTTTTCTTTTCTAATTTTCTCAGTTAATCGAGCAAATACTTTGTGGCTGTGATTCCACCATAACCAATAGCAACATACATTTCTTCAAGATTAGCAAATTTATACTTATTTAAAAGCGATAGCGATATTTTCTTCAGTTAAAAACTTCATCAATATCTAAGTTATTAGCTTTAATTTCGTCTTTTAATAATATTTCACCTTTAACTAAGTTTTTCTTCACGTGCTGCTTTTTTGAAAAAAATGCTTTGATTTTTTGACTTAGTTTGAGATGAAGTAGCTATTTCTAACCAAGAGCGTTTTGGCCCTGTAGAATTTTTTTACTGGTACGAATATCACAAATTTCACCAGTAGATAATACATAATCAAATGGTTCTATTTTATCATTTACAGTAGCACCAACCATTTTATTACCTACTTCTGAGTGAATCGCATAAGCAAAATCAACAATACATGAACCTTTTGGTAATTCTATAATATCACTATTTGGTGTAAATACATAGATTTTTATCACTTAATAAATCTACTTTTAATGATTCCATAAAAGCTTTCTGCTGTTGCTTCAGTTTCGTCATTTTCAGCGATTTTTGGAACCAATTTAATTTTTCATAGAAGTTATTGTTTTTATTTGACTTTCTTACCTTCTTTATATGCCCAGTGTGCAGCAATCCCTTTTTCAGCGATTTCATGCATTTCATAAGTTCTAATTTGAACTTCTAGCGTTTGGCCATCTGGAGCAATCACCGTAGTATGAAGTGATTGGTACATATTAGGTTTTGGCATAGCAATATAGTCCTTGATTCTTCCTGGAATAGGAACCCAAAGATTATTTACCAACCCCAAAGTAGCATAACAATCAGCTACACTATCAACTAATACACGAACAGCTAATAGATCGTAAATTTGGTCAAAAAAGTTTTTATTTTGTTTAACCATTTTTTTATAAATACTATAAATATGTTTTGGTCTACCAGTAACTTGGGCTTTAATGTTGTTTTCTGCTAAAATCGAGTAATACTTGAACATGCATCTTTTATGCTTTCTTCCCTAGCACTTCTTTTCTGTTTCATCATTCCTACTATTGAGAAATATTGAGATGGATGTAAATATCTAAGTGAAGTATCTTCTAGTTCCCATTTTTACCGCACTAATCCCTAATCTATGAGCTAAAGGCGCATAAATTTCAAAGTGTCTCACTAGAAATTTCACGTTGTTTTTCCTCTCTCATATATTTCATAGTTCTCATATTATGTAGCCTATCTGCTAACTTTAACGAAAAATTACACGCAAGTCCTTTTGCTATAGATACAAATAGTTTTTCTATGATTTTTCTGCTTGTGATTGTTTTTAGAGCGGAATTTTACTTTATCTAATTTTGTAACACCATCAACTATTACAGCTATATCTTCACCAAAATGTTTCTTTAATATCATCAAATGTATACTTAGTATCTTCCACAACATCATGTAAAAATCCTGCACAAATTGTTGCATAATCTAATTTTAAGCTCAGTTAAAATTCCTGCAACTTGAACTGGGTGTAATATATATGGTTCCCCTGATTTTCTAAATTGTCCTTCATGAGCAACTTTTTGCAAATTCATAAAGCTTTGTCTTATAATTTTAATTTGTTCCTCTGGTAAATATTTACTCGCCATATCTTCTACATTTTCATAACTATATGGATATTCAAGATTCACAGAAATTCCTCCTCTATCAAAAATTTAATCTATCCTTTATAATACCACAAATTAAGGAAAATTTCCCGTGATTTAACTAAAAATATTACAATTTTAAAGTAATTTCATCATTTATATTTGCTTAGTAATTTGAACGGCATTATTCAAACTTATTGATGAAATTTATTAAAAATAAAAATTTCAATTTATCTTCCAACATTTTCATTTATAAAATAAATCCCAGTTCATTTTGAACTAGATTCATTTTTATTATTTAGTATCTACATCTTGAGATAAATCAACTTTATCTAAAGGAATTACTTTTTGTTTTATATCTAATTTTTGTGGTAAAGATAGAAGAATAAGAAGATTGGAACTCCCATATATGTTGTTAATATTCCACTCCAGTTTACCACACCTTTAGTAATAAGTTCTGTATCTTGACCAATAATAACGATGATACATAGTACTAAAGCGATAATTGGACCTACAGGGAACCATTTAGCTCTATATTTAAGATCATTTAAATCTTTACCTTGAGCAACGTATGCTCTTCTAAATCTATAGTGACTTAGCGCTATACCTAACCAAGCGATAAATCCAGTTAGTCCACTTGCCGCTACAATATAAGTATATGCATTAGCACTTGTAAGTTGGATTAGGAAAATTAAAAATACTACTACAGCTGTTGCCATTAATGAAATTACTGGTGTTCCATATTTAGTAACACGACCAAAAATTGGATATGCTAATTTTTCTTTACTCATCGCATAAAGCATTCTTGTTGATGCATACATTCCTGAGTTACCAGCTGATAAAATTGATGTTAAAATTACTGCATTCATAACACTTGCTGCTAAAGCAAATCCTGCATTTTTAAAGACAATTGTAAATGGTGATTTAGTAATTTCTTCAGAGCTTGCAGCTCTAATAAATCTGGTGAAGTATAAGGGAATTAATAATCCAATAACTAAGATAGCTAGTACGTAGAAGATTAAAATTCTCCAGAATACTTGTTTTACAGCTTTTGGAATACTTTTCTCAGGATTTTCACTTTCTCCTGCAGTAGTACCAATTAACTCAGTACCTTGGAATGAATATCCTGCGATTAAGAATACTCCAAGTGTAGCAAGGATTTGACTTGATAATGAAGTATCTTCTCCAATAAATGGTGCATCACCAATTGTTAAGTTTTTGAATCCAATGTATTCTCCACCTAAAATACCGAAGATAGTTAAACATCCAACTACTAAGAATATGATTACTACTACTACTTTGATAAGTGCGAACCAGTATTCACTTTCACCATAAACTTTAACACTTAGAGTTTAAAGCTATAATAATAACTAGGAATAGTAAACTCCAAGCCCAGTGCGGAAGTACTCGCATAGGCTCCCAATAACTAATTGCTAATGCAGATAATTCTACGTCAGCTGCTACTGTAATTACCCAGTTAAACCAATAGTTCCATCCTAAAGCAAATCCTAATGAAGGATCCACATAACGTGTTGCATATGTACTAAATGACCCTGATGTAGGAAGATATGTTGCCATTTCCCCTAATGATGTCATTAAGAAATACACCATAAGTCCGATACATAGGTAAGCTACTATAGCTCCCCCAGGTCCGGCACTTTGAATTGCTTGACCACTTGTCATGAATAATCCACTACCGATACATCCACCGATAGCAATCATACTAATATGACGTGATCGTAAATTTCTTTTTACTTCTGTTGCATTGTTGTTATTGCTGTTGTTTGTCATAATAAAAACCTCCTTGATAAAATAAAAAAGCATAACTTCTACCATATTTGCACGGAGTTATACTTCACATTATCTCTCCAAAACAAGATATTAGTAGCGCAACATAGCCTCACGACTATGACAGTCCTATACTTAGTTCAATATAGGCCCAACAATATTAACATAGGATTAATATCATTTCGGCGACGTTTCCTTTCAAGTAATCTCATCAAGCCCTACGCTTTCAACTACCCTACTAATAAAAATCGCAACCTCTACCCTCACTTACTTTGTAGGTACATATTCAATTAACTGTTTATTAGTATAATATACTTTTTACTGTTGTCAACAAAAATTTTAATTTCTCTAAAAATTCAATTGAATTATTGAATATATATTATGTTCCTTATAAAATAAAAGTAATAGTATTATATTTATATCTAATATTCTATCAAAATATGAGATCAAAACCTCCTTATTTTTTTGCAATACTACAAGTATCTTTTTATATTTATCAATTTGATAAACAATTAACTAATTAATCATCCTTCTCTTTTTTTCTTCTTTTTCGTTTTTCAATAGTTTATAGTTTTTGTATGCCTAGCAGTATTAAAATCTCTAGTATACTTAATAAAATCTTCATCATACTCCCCCTTGATATGCAAAGAAACTCAGAATATCAATTTATATTAACTAATATCTTTCTACAAACCGTACCTTGACGATATTCTTCAATAAAATTTTTAATAATTCAATTTGTTTTTATTCTTGCACCGCTATCTGTGTCAGCTACTCTCATAATTTATCTACTACTCTCTTAGTTGAAATTATATCTGTCTCATTTTTGATTGATTCTTCTTTGCTTTGGAATATATCATGACTCATTATTTGTAAACCATAAGAGTTATAAGATTAGCGTATATCCACCGTGTCCAGTTGTTTTATGATATGCTCTAGACATCCCACCATCGATAACTATTGTTCTACCATTAGCTTTTATCGGATTTTTCTCCCTTTTTGTTTCCTTAACTGGAGTATGTCCATTTATAATATGACCTCACTAGTTAAACTAAACTCATTTAATAACTATCAAAACTCTTCATTATCTCTAAGTTTGTAATAAGCATTTTTACTTCCTCATGAGTAGTCTTATCCTCGATAAAATATCTCTCAAAAGTTGTCATATCACATTTACAAATAGTGGAGAAAATTGTCCTTGCCAAAGATAAAAGAACAATCCATTATCCTCTCTACAATCCCAATAAAATATGCTACGAATTTTTTATCAAAAAGTCTAGTAATCTTTTTCCAGAATACTTATAGCCTTCAAAAAGAAAATTCCTGGAAGTTACCTTTCTCATCTACTGGCATACAACCATGTAACAAAAAGATTTCCGTTATAACAGCAATACATTCCACCTTTGTTAATAAATAATTCAACATGTTTTTCAACTTTTCACTTGTTATAAATGATTCTTTTAATCTATTAATAATCTTCTCTTCTTCTTCTATTAATTGATAAGTTTTTCATCAACTGTTGGAAAATTACATGAAGTTAATGGATATTCTTTACCATTTATCTTTACTGTTTGTTTTTTGAAGTTTATCTTATCTAGTAATGCACGTCTTTGTAATTTGAATTCTGGGTGTTTGTCAATAATTTGTTTTTCTAGTTTAAATTGAATTATTGCCATAGCTTTTATGCATTCTTGCTATTTGCATAATTTCATGTTCACTATATTTTAATTCATCATTTTTAGATAGTTTTTGGTAAAAAAACTCTTTACAATTATCATCTTTATAATATGTTTCACTAAAATTTAATAAATTCCTAAGTGGAATTCCGTATCTATCTTCAATAATGTCTAAATTATCATATCTCGCACATATTCTTATAACATTTGCTAATGATATTCTATCTCCAAGATAAGCCCCTATCCATAGCATATCATGATTTCCCCATTGAATATCAAGCGAATGATAATTCAGCAATCTATCCATTATTTTTATCAGAAACGGACCTCATCATAAATATCACCTACTACTGTGTAAACGATCTATTATTAACATGTATACTGTAATGATAATTCAATAATGAACTTATCTCCTGCACCTAATTCAATTATATTTTCAGTATTCTATCATAGTAGTCATTTTTATCACTACTTTGCATTTTTGTACAGTAATTCTTCAATAATATTTTAAAATCCTTTGGTAAAATTTTTCTTACTTTAGATCTTGTGTACTTCCTTGCGGCTACCTGTGTTACTTCTAATAAAACGAAAGAAGAATTATTTTTGGAATTCTTTATAATCACATACATCAAATTCTTTTTCTTAAAAGATTTGAAATTTTCTTCTGGATAATAGATTATAGTAGCCAGTAAATTCAAATCTTTTTAGGTAGTCTGTTTCCAAACACTTCTTTAAGTTTTTCTTTAATAATACCTGAGCCATTTCTCAAAATATGATCAAAGGCCTCGTATTCTCCGTGAATATCACTTAAAAAGTGTTCTGTTCCTTTGGCAATGTTAATATTGCTTCTAAGTTTATTATCTCCTTGAGTTGTCTCATCAATATTTTTAAAATTTTGAGACAATAATTCTAAATGTTCCTAGAAATATTCATGTTGGTCTCCTTTTTAACTTTTTCAGTTAAAGCAACATACTTTCAAATATAATTCAAGTATTGTACACATTGTTCACAATTTCAAACTTAATAATGTATATTAATAGAATAATTTTACACATAGAAATCAACTTCGAGTTAATTTCTATGTTATATATTTTATTCTACTTTAACTTTCCCTACGAATCTTTCCATTTCTTTCATTTCTTCAAGTGTATCAGCTACAAGAACATACATTGTGTTTCCTTGAAGTTCAGCGAAAAGCTTCTGGCATTCTTAGAACAGCTTTCAGTTTATCTTGATATTTTTCTCTAATTTCTTCATCAGAATGTACATAATCTTTATAATCACGACGTGTTGAAGCTAACCCATATTTTTTCATCAACATTTAAACCATTAAATGTTCCATTATCCACCTCAGCATATACTCTGAAATAATCTGTTGAATGTGCAAGTTATAAACATCTACAGCAAACGCTCCTGCTGGACGGTTATTATACTCTATTGCAATATAATCATCTTTAGTTTTAAAGAATTCAATATGGAAGAATCGTTCTTTCATTCCAAAAAGCTTTTAACAGATTTTTACCATACTCTACTAATTTTCGGATCTAAAATCTTTATCAATGTAATAAACCCAATCTAGAGTATTGTTATTCAGTAAATCTAATGGAGTGTGATAGTAAACTATACTTGTATAAAATACGATATTCCCTTTAGCATCTACTAATCCATCAAAAGTTACAATGTCAGAATTATCAACGAAAGGTTCTAAGAAGTAGTGAGTAGTACCATCCCATTCTTTTTTAAAGTTTTCTACATCTTTCTTATCTTTAAGTTTATAAGTTGCAGAAGCTCCTACTCCATTATCAGGTTTAGCAATTAATGGATTTCAATTTTTTTCACACCTTTTTCGATGTCTCCTTCTTTTTCACTAAGAAACCTGGTACAACAGGAACCCCAGCTTTTTCGAAGTATTTTTTTCATCTCTGATTTATGTTTTGTTTTCTTAAGATCGTGTTCTTTTAAACCAAATACATTAAACTGAGTACGTAAAGCAGCATCAAGCTCCATCCAGTGCTCATTTGTGATTCTATTCTATCAATATGACCATGTTTGTGGTATAAAAATGCTACTGCACGTTTAACTTCATCAACATCATCTAAACTATTAACTCTAAAATATTCAGTTAGAGCTTCTTTTAGTCTTTGATCAGAGTTGTTCGTAAGGTTCTTCTCCAATTCCCCAATACATTAATTCCTTGATTTTTAATTCAATTGAAAAATTTTTTGAAAATTGTGTGGGTAATATGGTGATATAACTATGTAATTCATAAATCTTTGTCTCCTCTTAACTTTATTATAAATTTAACTTATCTAAAAATATGGCATTGGATTCTCCACCACGGCCAGTCATGTACAACATCCTCGCCCCAAATATCAAACCATGCTGGAATATTTTTCTTCAAATGCTTTTTCAAACTGTAAAATGATGGTAATCCATCTTGTTCCCATGGTCCTAAACCAGTACAAACAATAATATCTGCATTTCTATAGTGATCATAAACCATCCATCATTTTGGTTCCAAATATTATCACTAGGTGAATTTCTGTAGATTACCTCATCATTACCATATTCACCTACGAAAAATCTAGCATCATAAACTCCACTAAGTGAAATTACTTTTCCAAAAACATCCGGGTGTTGTAGGAAAATATTAAACGAATGATATCCTCCCATACTACATCCTGTAGCCATCATTTGTCCGAACCAACCTGTTTTTATGTTTAATAAATGGTATTGCTTCTTCAATCACATACTTCTCATATTGTGTATGTGCTAACGCTCTATCATGACCATTTTTCCAATCACATAACCATGATTCACTATCGACACTTGATAGCGTGAAAAATTGTACTTTTCCTTCATTTATAAATCTTTCACAGGCATGTATCATACCAAAATCATAATACTCATTATGAGTCCCTCCTGATGACGGGAATACAACGATAGGTAATCCTGCATGTCCATATCTATTAAGAACCATTTCTCTTCCCTAAGTTTCCACTATACTGACTTAAATTCTCTATATTCAAATTAAATAACCTCCATTTTCTATAAAATACTTTTACCAGTTTTTCACTAATAAACCTTAAACATTCAGGGTAAATATTTAGCCCAACATTCTTCACTATGATTTCACCATTAGCTACTACATTTAACTTAAGCTCACTAGTTGATAAACCAGCATCAATTAGTTGTCTGTAATAGTCTAAACTTGCATCTATATATAGTTGTTTTTAAATTACCATTTGCCAATTGTTTATCTGTATCATCACCTTCATTTGTTCCTACTTCAATATATACTCTGATCGAGAAACTTTATGTTTTTGATATATATCTATCAAATTCAGGTTTATTTAACCAGTTTGCTGATGAAAAATACTCCTAGACATCCTACTACATCTTTATGTTCTAATCCTATATATTGTGAAATATATAGCTCCTAAAGAACTACCAATCATCGCTGTGTATTCACGCTGTGGTTTTTGTACGATATGTACTATCGATAAATGGTTTAACAACATTTACAAAAAGTCTGCATACTCAGATCCTAATCCACCTAATGTTAAACCGAAATTTAATATAGGTAAACTTGAGAATTTCCAAGGTGCATATTCATTCATTCTTCCTTCATTATCATTATCAATACCAACTATTATCATTTTGGCATATCTGGGTTTCTTTTTATCGCCGGAATTACTTTCCATGAGTGTCCACTAAAAGATTCTCCACTATAAAAACATTTTGACCATCATTCATATAAACTACTGGATAATGTTTATGTTCATCTTGAGCATACCCTTTTGGCAAAAAGAACTCTAATACGACGATTTTTCCCCGTATATGAACTTTTTTAATTCATGATCCTTCATCTCTAAATAAAAATACGCATCTCTATTCATTAATTTTTCCTTTTAAATTATTATTATAGCTATAATTCTACAATATTTCTCATATAAAATCAATTAATTGAGTGTTATTTTCTGTAATTTTTCTGAAAAATTAATTTTAACATATTATTTTTCATAATAAATCATAACAGAATATGCATTTTTGAATATAAATTTATTATAAATTGCTAAATAAAACAAAAACGGATTGCATAAAAACAATCCGTTATTTTCTATAAAATTCACTGTATACATATTCTTGAACATTAGAAAAATCAGTGACAAATGAATATATTATTATTCCCATTATTATAATATAAAAGAAAAAAATATCCATATTATTAATTTCTGATTTTTCATTCATGCTATTTTTAAGCTTATTGAATCTCTTTCAAAATCAATCCATCCTCTCAACCTAAATGCATTGCATCGTACATATAATATTCCTCATATTCTTTACTAGAATAATCCATTACTTCTATATTATTCTTTTAGCAATTTCTTTCAAGTTATTATACGTAACCTGTCTTTTTCACTATCTATTCCTGTATAATCACTCCACTTACCATTAGCAGGAAGTATAGCGAATTTCATGTTTAGATTCAAGTCTTTAACTATTGATAAAAGTATATCTAAATCGTCATATTCCTTAGACTCATCATATTTTTGTATTTTTAGAACTATTCTTCAATTGATCGTATTTTGATTTAATATACTTATCATAATACGTATTATCAATTTGATAATCATTGTTATTAGTTCTCTCTTTAGCCTGTTCAGTTACCTTATCATCTAACTCTTTCCAGTTATAATCAGGGTGTTTTTCACCGCCAAGGGATAATTTTTCTCTTCCTTTATTTTTAAAAAACTCATACTTATTCTTCAATTTGTAAATGTAATCTATCAATTTTAAAAATTTCCTGTAATAAAAATTCCTTGTTTCTGTACAAAATATTTTTTTATAACTCCTATATTTCTTATTAAGAACTTTATTAGTTGATGAAAGTTCTATTACTCTATTGATAAACTTTTTCTTTTTGTTTCTTTACTAATTTTATCATTAGCCATAGTGTTATACACATGCTCACTAGAAATTCTTGATAAAAATGCATCTTTTAAAAATACCATTTTTATTATCGAACCACTGAATTGATTGAATCATGACAATTTCATTATTTCTTATATCATTTCCTATAGAACCAATCGTTGCCGCATGTATTATATTTTGAGAATTTCCTACTCCTATCTGCATAATATTAAAATCCTCATAGTTAAAGATTTTCTTCGGATGATAGTCTTCATTTTATTGTTGTAGTCAATTCTGATGACCCTAATAACACTAATGTTTTAGGCGTAATATTCTCTAGAATTATATCTTTTACTCTTATATTTTTCATAAGCAGTACTATATCTAACACTATTATCATTTTGCTTTATAATAGTCTTCTGTCTTTTTTTATACGTCTTATTTAAAAATTACAAGTGTAATTAATACCAATACTATTGATATTAAAAAAATGCTTTTAATCTTTATCATCTTTACTTCCTATTTTCTATGTATGCTATTACTTTATTTGGTGTGTCTATTTCTTCATAAGATTACTTCAGTCGGTGCTATACTTGAGTCCAAATATTTCTTCAATTTTAACCAACATTTCTACAAAAAGCTAATGAATCCATTAGACCTTCTTTTTCATATTTATGTCTAAATCTTCTCTTACTACTTCATCTTCACAGATTTCTTCTAACATTTCTAATACTTGTTCTTTTATCACGCTCGTTCTCCTAACTCTATATTATTTTTTAGTACATGGCTTATTAGTTTATATGGTTCTCCTGAGAATATATATAAACCTATTATTACTAAGTTGATCGTTATGAACCAACTAAGTACTTTGTACCATGTTTTCATTTTTATTCTTCTTGTAAAAATTTACTTTTCTTTTTGGTAATATTCAAAACCTGCCATTAATAAACCGTGGTAAAATCCATATACTATATAACTTATAGTTAGACCATGCCAGAATCCCTATAAGTACCATGTTTTATCATATAAGCATACATAGCTGTATTTAGTCTCTTCTTAAATCTTTTTCTTCTTTGTTGCTTCCATAAAGACTCTTGAAAATACGAAGTCTCTTAACCATGTTGATAGTGTTATGTGCCATCTATTCCAGAAGTCTTTTATATCTATACTAAAAATGGTTTATCGAAGTTCATAGGTGTTTTTTATCCCTAAGATGTTACTACTTCCTACTGCCATTAAACTGTATCCTGCAAAGTCGAAGAATAGATATAATGTATATAGATACATATATTTTAATGAGTGAGACAAATGAACCATGGTTTTATTAAACCTACTGAGATAATGATAACTAAGTGTTGAGAATACTACTTTGTATAATAATCCCAATATTAATCTATATATTCCTTCTCCAGCTAGTTCTAAGTACTCTGTTCTTGGCATCTTTTCTTTTATATCACTCATGAATCTTCTACTTCTATCTATAGGGACCTGAGCTTTACTGTTGGGAAGAATAATAGGAATTGTACATATTCTACAGCACTGATTTTTCTTTTTATTAAACCATCTGATATTTTCTATCATAATTTGTATTGTCTTAAATGACATATATGATATTCAATAAAGCTAATAAAATGTAAATGCGTTATCGCAAAATATTTTATTTATTACTAGTGGTAATATCGATAATATAACTAAGATTTTTAGGTTCTTTTTACTTTCTGTTTTTTTGTGCTATTAATACCAATATATATTCATATATGATAAAACTTATTAGGTACACTAACATTATCGTGCTTTTTCCATATATAACTACGGCAAATATAACCGACAACGCTAAGACATAATACTCTATTCTTCTACCTAAATAGTTTATTATAAACCCTATTATTAGTGCTATAGCTAAGAAAAAGAAAGAATTCTATTCCTTCAAAGTAGCTCATCTTATACTAACTCCTTTAACTTTTTCTTATCTATTTTTCCATTATTGTTTAGTGGCATTTCTTCTAGAAATACTATTTTTAGGTATCATATATTCCGGTACTAATTTTTAGTTCTTGTTTTATCTGTTTTGTTACTTCGAGCGTTTTTCTATCTCTTCGGTATATACTACAAATGATGTTAGTGATTTTTACTTTTCCATCTTCATAACTTGGAACTGTCGCAGCTTGTCGTATTTTTTTGTTTTTTAAGTAGATTGTTGTCTATATCTTCAAGTTCTATTCTATGTCCATGAAGTTTTTACTTGGAAGTCTCTACGTCCTTCACAAAACAGCATACCATCTTTTGAAATATCCTAAGTCACCAGTAAGATAACTTCGTTCTTCTTTTCATCTACTTCTCTATACCAAATTTTTCATTTGTTATAGCATCATTTTTGAAATAACCTTTTGCAACAGTATTTCCTGTAATTACTATCTCACCTTTTACCTTCTTTATCAGGATCAGCTAAATGTACTTTGGTTCCCCATTTCACTTCTCCAACCGGTGAGGTTCTCATAGTATTTTTCATTTACTTCTTTTTGTTATTTCTACCCATGTGACCATTACTGTTGATTCCGTTGGACCATATGTATTTATAACTTGAGCATTTTCAAAGTTTTCATGGATTTTTCTACTGTTGTACTAAATAGTTTTTCTCCACAAAAATACAAATTGTTTTACTTTTTGGCATTAAACTTTGATTGAAGTTTTTATCTATAAAAGCACATTTCTATAAATGATGGTGTTGAAATCCATATTGTAGCATTTGATTTATTCAACTCCTCAAACATTAATTTGAAATTTTTCTTGATGTTTTTATCGATTTGTACTAAAGATGCTCCTAGATAAATACTTAGCTACAATGACATTACAGATAGATCAGAACGAGAAAGGTGGATGTCCTAAAAATACCAGTTCTTCTTTTTCATCATAATATCCTGTATACCAATGTAAGAAATTATTCAAGTTATTATATGTAATACACACCTTTTGGCTTTTCCTGTACTTCCCTGATGTAAATATAATATAGAACAAATCTTCATCTTTTACGTAGTGTTCTTTTTGAAATAGTATTTTTGACTACTCGAGATTATTTCTTTAGCTGACTTAACATCTAGCATTTTTCTAGTCAGTTCTATTTTTCTGTGACAAGTACTAGTTTTGATTCTACTGTTTCTACTATTTCTTCAACTCTGTCTTTTGGTGTATTTATATCTACTGGGCAAAATGCTCTTCCCGATTTCACACTACGCTAAAGTCACTAACATAAACGTATGTTTTATGTCCATACACCTACTATAGGATTTTTATCTTCTCTAGTTTTTCTTCTAGATAAAACGCAAGTTTATCCGAATATTCTATTAAATTTTTGTATGTTAAATTTTTCATCCTGATATATATTATTAATATATACTTCTTTAGAACTATTTTGATACTGTTCTAATTTTTCAAAAAGTTAATTTCATATTTATCTTATCCTTGCCTTTATCGTTATTATTTATTATCTACTACATTTCTAACTTCTACGAAAAACATATATGAAAAGAAGCTACTATTTCACTTATACTATTATAATATAAATCTTATCAAATGTGATTAAAATTTAATAAAAATATAGAGATAATCCAATTAATGCATGTATTTTTAGTAAACATTTTTATCGAATTATCTCTAATATAATATTTATTCTTTAAAAGATTCTAATAATCGATTAAAAATTTATTCTTTCAACAACTTTTTCTTTTAATTCTTTTGGTTTAAGACTAACCTTATTTTTATAATCTAATCTTGTATCACTATTAGATGCAAACTTAAATAAAAGTTTGTTTTTCAGCAAGATACTGATTATCAACTTCATAATTTTTAGTGAGTAATCAAATGAAAATATCTTCTCTAATAAACACATCACATTGTGAAGATTTTTATTAACCAATCTTTCTAATTCTGGACTAGTATATGCTTTGTGTGCATCTGCTCCATGGATAGCACCTTTCTTCGTAGTTCTGACATACATAACTTCTGGTGCAACTTCTAAAAAGTCTTCTTTTAATATTAAATCACTATTTACTAAACCTCTTAATCTATATGTTTTCAAATCTTTTCCTAACTTGGCAATTTCTCTATAAAAATTCCAAGAATATCCTCAGATTTTTATCGAACATTAATTCACATACTAACGAGTATGTTAAAATTTGGGAAATAAATCCTAGTTCTATACTATCTAGTGTGAAGTCTGTCTGACTACTCTTATAGTCAATTATAGAAATATTTTTATCAAGAACATCAACCCTATCTATTACACCGACAAATCTAATAGGTGGAATATTATATTATTGAAGTAACTCTTTCTTATTAATCTCACCAGTTTCAATATTTTCACACGTAATAATATTGTCTTCTATCTCTAAAACAAATGATTTTTCTAAGAATGTCGGCATAAATTTGTTAAAGCAAAATATTTTATCTCGATTACATAGCCATCTCTAACCTTTTGAAGCATATTAATTAATATATATTTATGAGTATTTAATAATTCTATTAATTTTAGAGTTTCTAATATATCTTTATTATCACTATTATAAACAACATCTCTTACAATTTCTTTTTATTTTAAATCTCCTTGCAATATCTTCATCTTCTTGAATGTCAATATCAATCTTACTTCCACATTCAGCAATAAAATTAACAATTCTTTCATCTGCCATCACTGCATGGAAGAATCTTCCTGAAACTAAAGATTATCAATATCTCTTTCTTCTGCTATTCCAAGAACTCGTTTAATAAAGAACTGATATGGATTTCTCTCAAAATCAGAAATTTTAGAAATACTAAACTTAGAGAAAGTCTCTTTTTCTTCTAAAAATTCATTAACTGTTTTTGAATTAAGTTCAAACTTGTAATCTCTAATTATTTTTAACTAAATAATTTTTAATACTATTATCCTTAGAAAAGAATATTCTATCATTTAACTCATCAAGCACTTCGTAGCTTTCAAAATTTTTCTGAAGGAAGAGACATTTGATAATTTTGTAAAAACTTAATCATTAACTCTACTAACACTTCTACTTCTTTAGTCTTACTATCTTTTACTTCCATAAATCTTCGATAGATTTTTGAAAACAAAGTAGTTAAATTCTTTCTCCGAAAAGAATTTCTGAGAAATTTTCTAAATAATAACTATAATCTGAAATAGAAAATTCTAATATTTTTTTGAAGTTTGTTTTTTTCTTCTAATTGTGGAAACAATGATTTTTACTGTACTCAAATATGGAGAAGCAAAGTTTTCTTTGAAACTTTTATCTAATAAACTATAACATATAAATGTTTTCTCTTTAGCACGAGTTAAAGCCACATAAGCTACAAATTCTTCATCAATAAGAGCCGCTTCTTTAGTTGGAGATAAGAAGATATCCCTTAAAATTAGTTCTTCCTTATCTTTATCGTCTATTAATCCTGTACTCTTAGACACTGGTAGCACATCTTTGTTAAATCCAATAACAAAAACAACTTTTTTTATTTTCTACCTTAGCTAAATCCATTGTAGACATAATTATAGAATTATTTATTTCTGGTATTGAACGGTACTTAATAGTAGTTAATCCAACATTAAATAGTGTTACAAACTTTTGATATTCAAACTTATCATTACCAAAATTTCCATTTATATCATTTATATATTCAAGATTTTTATAAACTTGTCTATCAATACTGTCCACTTTCAACTCTTCTATATCATCATAGTCTCCATCTTCTTTATCAAGATACATTCTAATTTTACAATAATCAAATACATCCACTAGTTTTTACATAACGTTTAACTTGTAGACTATCTTTCATAGATACTGCAGAAAACCTTATCAGAGAATTCTAATAGTACCTCTTTACAAATTCGTAGTTGCTCTGTTGAATATTTAATTGTTTTTCAACAAAATAATCTTTTAAAATATCATTAGAAGAATTTACCAATTTCTCATTTAGTATATTTTCAACATCATCTACAGAAATAACTTTAACCCTGTCTAATAATTCATTATAACTAAACTTACTAGTCGACTTGGAAATTAGAGCTACTCTTAGAAATTTTTCTTTAATTGAATTTTCATCTAATTCTGCTATTAACTTCTCTAATTGTTTTTCATTAACACTTGTATCATCTAATAATATGATGAAATTACTTTTTGACGATAAATATTCTCAAAGTTTGTCAACCTAGTTTTTAATAAATTTAGTAATTTAGTTTTTAAAATTGCCATCATTGAAACTTAGTACTTCCTGGATAAATTTAACTAAACGATGATTACTTGTCTCAATATTTTTATCTAAATGAACTTCAGATCGTAATCTTTAAATATATTTATATAGTTTTCATATGTATTATCACGATAAAGAATTGCTATGTCTTTATGATCGACACTTTTTCTCTTTTTAATTTTACTATTTCACGAGCAACTTGTTTAACTTCTAATTCTTTATTCTTAGCACAAATAATTTCAACACTGTCATCAGTCTCATATTGCGCAGTAAAAATTTTTATAATATTTTTCAGCAAGAATACTATTAGAAATCCCCGTGAATCGTCCATTTTATTTTCTAGTATACTGTAATTCTCACTATACTATCCTTTATATCAAATTTTTAATACACCAACATCTTTATTTTTGATAAAGGCTACTAATGAAAAATTAACATCTTTGTTGTTTTTCACGATTTTCATTCATACTAGCAATAATTTCATGGAGACTTTCTAAATATATCTAGTTTATATTTCTCTTTACTAAATAAATCCGAAAGATAAAAACTATTATATTTCATCTTTTCTAATTCATATCCTTGAATCAACTGCGAAAGGTCGAAGTTAAAATATCTATTTGCATCACTAATTACACTTATTATTAATTTTTAGATTTTTAGCTAATTTTTCTATATAATTATACTCTTGAGCTGTAAAGTTATAATAAGCATCCACATAAAATATATAATCGCTTAAGTCAACATATTCTAAATACAATAACAATTCAGTTATATAATCTACTTTTATCAAATGAACTTTGTTCTTTTAATAACCTTGTGTATTCTACATATATTTCTAAAATTGCCTCTAGTTTTTTCACGATGACTTTTTTCTAAATTACTATTTTTCTAAATACTCTTCTAAAGTATTTATACTTACAGTATATTCCTTTAGCTCATTTATAATTACTTCTACAACTTCTATGAAACTCACATCTTGTAAAAATTCTTTTTCACTAAAAATTCTCACTATTATCTATGTTTTTCGCTGCTCTGTAGAAATAAAATGGTTTAATATTGTCACCTAATCTCTTAAGATTGTCGATTCCGAGTTGTTTAGCTAACCTTCTAGTTAAACTTGAGAAATTCATAACATCAATATTAAACGTTCCTCCGAATTTATCACATAAGATTTTTCGAAATTAAAAACTGTTCTGTTCCGGAGTCAATACTATTATCTTATTGTCTTTTCTATTTAAATCTATATCCTCTAGTATATAGTTAGTTTTTCCAACACCACTTGGTCCTACTAATAATTCTAAATTCATCGTTTCTCCTTTCTTATATTATTTCAATTTATATTCCAGTCATTTTGACTTTTGCATAATTATCTTTAGTGTATACCTCAATTTTCGGTCTAATTCGTTCTTTAAGTTCACTAACGTGAGATATTATACCTATATTTCTTCCATAAGACTGAAGATCTATTAATGTTGTTAATGCTATGTCTAAAGTTTCAGCATCCAATGAACCAAACCCTTCATCGATAAAAATAGTCTCTGAGAGATACCACCACTCTCATTTTGTATTACTGCAGCTAAACCTAGTGCCAATGCTAACGAAGCTAGAATAATTCTCCTCCAGATAAAGAACTTATAATACGTGTACTATTTAGATAAATATCATGTATCTCTATTTCTAGACCTTGCAATCCTCCACCTTTTAGATTTTCTTCACGCCTAATAAATCTGTAACGGTCATTTGTCATCTGTAGCAATCTTTTTCGTTCCAGCAACAAGTATCAAGTCTAAATAATATCCTTGAACATACGTTTCTAGTGATTTTTCTATTTTCTGTTTTTCCACTAACAACATCACTTAATACTATTATTTCTCGTGCATCTTTTAGACGTTTCTAATAATTTAAGATACTCACTATGAATTTTTTCGTATAATTTTTTATTATTAGATAATCTCGTTGTAAGAATCGCCATTTTTTCTATAAAAATTAGAGACCTCATCTTCTATATTTTTGCAATTTCTTGTGTTCTTCTTCAAATCAGGTTTTACTGCGTTCATTAATTCTTCTTCAAGTTGTTTTAAAGAACTTAGTAATATCTTCTTAGTATCTTCAAATTCATCAATTTGAGTTTTGATATTGTTCTAATTTTTCTAATTCTGTAATATTTTCTTTGAGCTTGTTCTAAAGAACTATAGTATTTACTAAGTTTAGAATTCATAAAAATTCGATATTATAAATTCAATTCCTTTTTGTAATTTCTAATAAATTATCTGCATTATTCTTCTGCTCAGTTTCTATTTTTATTTTTCCTAATTTGCAACTCGTTATATTTTTCCTGAAATTTATTATAATTATTATCAAATTTATTAATTTGAACTATTTTTATTTTCATAATAATCTTTAAGAGTCTTCTAACTCAATATTTACATTATTTTCAAATTGATCAATTTTATTTTTAGCTTCCAATTGTTTTTGTTTTAACTGATCCTCATCTTTTAATAAAATTGACATATTTTCTATCTCTTTTTCAAAGTTTTTATTTTAATTTCCGATTTTTTTAATCCGTCAACCACTTCTGTTAAATTGTTAGTTTCATGTTTTAATTCAGCTTCTAATTCAGATAATTGTTCTACGGCTTTTTAAATTAATAAAATCTCCTAAATCCTTTACTGTTGTCGTTAGCTTTTTGAATATCTTGTTCGTCTTTTTGTAAAAAGTTTCTAATTTTTATTACTTTTTCAGTAACATCCTGTAGTGATTTTTCATATTATCATCTACTTCACAAGTGTAGTTATCTCAGGAAGATGCTCGATCTTCTGTTTACAAAGTGGGCAAGCATCACCCTCATGCAACTTCACTAAAAAGCTATTCAATACTTCTTGTTCTTTATTACTTTTAGTAATAACACGTCTCTTTCAATTTCTTTCTTTAGTTACCTGCAACTCTTCTAAATGTTTTTGAGCTTCATAATTAAGCTTTTATCATTTAATTCTGATGATCAAACTCTTTTAGTTTTTCTACTTCTGTTCTTTCTTCAAAATCTCTAGTTTTAACTTTCCTATACTACCATCAAGAATATTCTTTTTCTTCATTCGATTCAAAAATAGTTTTCTTTTTCAATTTTTAAACTATCTTCTATTTCTTTTTATTGATTCTTTTTAGATTTAGTTCTTCAAGTTTCTTAGTAAATATACTTATATCACTTTTAGCCACTATCAATTCATCAATATTGTTATAAAAGAATTTTTAAATCTGTTGTTTCTTTTTCTAAGTGATTCAATTTTGTCTTTCATTGAAGTAAGTTTAGTTTCTAACTCAGTATTCTCAGCTAAATCTTTCTTATATCGCTCTTTTTCATCTAGCAGAGATTTCCCCTGTTTTTGTTAATTGAAGTTGTTTATCTAATAAACTTACATATCTCTGTTATTCTATCTTTACTTTTTGTAACTCCGTTAACTTTTCTACCTCCGCTTTTTAGTTTATTGAAGTAATCGTCTTTATTATTTAATTCATCAATTTTCACTTATTATCTTCAAGATTTAAAAATTTATCGTTCAGTTTTACTTAATTCTATAAAAATTCTCTTTTGATTTTATAAGATTTTTCTAATTTAGCTAATTCTCTGTTTCTATCTCGTTTTTCTTGAGATAAAATTATTTCATTAATTTCTCTAAAATTCTCATCTTTTTAAAAACTCAAACTTTGTTAATTCTCCATCTATATCAAACTGTTCAAATCTTGTAATTAATTCTTTTTCTTTTGTTTGTTATTACTATCTAATTTTTGCTTGTTCTTGTAATTGATCACAAATTTTGATAAAAATAAGTGTTAAATAATGACCTTAAAGTTTCTTTCTTCTCACTTGATTTTTGATAATAGAATTCTTTAAACTTACCTTGAGGTAATATGATAATTTGACAAAATTGTTTATCATCTAAACCTATTAACTCTTCTACTTTTCTTTAACTTCTTGCTCTTTTGTTGCAATAACTTCTAATTCTTCATCATTATATTTCATTAAAGCAACCTTTCCAGAAGTTAAATTTTTATTACCAGTCTTCAGATAAAGTCAAAGTTCTTTCAATTCTATATCTCTTTCCGCTTAATTCAAAGTCAAAAATTCACCTGTGTTTTTATCTTTATCTCTAGCAGTTTTCGTCCTTAAAGATGATATATCTTTACCACCTGTTGTCTTGTTATATAATGCATAAGTAATAGCATCAAAAAGTGTAGATTTCCCCGAACCTGTTTTTCCTGTTATTAAAAATATAGGTTCATTTGTTATTCTATCCCATTCTATTATTTCATCTTTATATGGACCAAATTCTTTTAATTCTAATCTAATTGGTTTCATCTTGATTCACCTTGTCTATAATATTTACCAGCACTCGTTTTTGCCCTACCGTTAACTCGCTTCCTGTTTGTTCATTATAAAATCCTTCTATCAATTCTAGTGGACTTTTTAGTCAACATTTCTTTATCAAATTTAATTTCACTATCACTATTATTTTTTCTTTTTTTGTTTAAGTATCAAAGTATTTGGATAATACTCTTTTAATTCGTGGTAAAGATCGTCACACCTTCCATGCCACTTAATTCCATATGAAATAATCATTTTTACAATCAAAATTTTGTTGAAATACTTTTGTAAATACCTCTTCATATGTTGTACTAATATTATGTAATTTACGTTTTTGTTCCAAGGAAATAAACTCTTCAGATAAAAATTTCTTTTGTTAATTCTATTAATCTCTATACCTTTTGTCTGTGTTGCTTCAGAGAATGAATAAGCCATTGGACTACCACTATATTTTATACGTTCTTCTTTTTATAGCATTCGGATTATGAAGATGACCTAGAGCTACATAATCAAATTTTTCAAAAATTTCAACTGCTACATTTTCAACAGTCCCTACAGAAATTTCTCTTTCAGAATCAGTTTCTAGCCCTCCAGATACAAAAGTATGAGCTACTAAAAATATTAGTTTTACTCATATCTATATTTTTATAAATTTCATCAATTACTCTTTTTGTCGCAGAATTATGAGTTGTAAAGTGTAGCATCCCCAAAATATTCTCTTGCTTTCAAAAGGTTCAAAATATGGTAATAAATATATATCCGTATCTTCAATGGTAATCTTATCAAATGCTTGATTTAACCTTGTGTGAAGATAGAATTTATGTTTGCTAAACCAAGCTTCTCCTATAGCTAATCTTTCTCTACTATCATGATTACCACTAATTGCAAAAAATTGGTATATTGCATTCTATGTTAATTTTTACTAGGAGTTCCTGTAAAAGTGTTGTAGCTTCTTTACTAGAACACTTCTATCATATAAATCACCTGCAATTATTAAAAATCAGGTTTAGTCTCATCAATTTTACTGATCGAAATCATTCATTACATATTGTTGATCTTCTAATAAATCTTTTTCCTTGTAATTTTATTCCAATATGCCAATCTGCAGTATGCAAAAATTTAACCATATAATCACCTCTATAAATTATCTCTATTATATATAGCTTAAAAACGAAATAAAAATAACAGAGAACAATAAAATATTATTAGATACACTTCTATATCTAATATGAAAAAGAGTCGTAGTATTGTACCGACCCCAAAAAGTTAGACCAAAAATCTAACTTTTTGAGGTCAGCATATTTTATGACTAAATATAATTTTGAATTTAAAAGAAAGTCGTACTAGAGTATATAAATGAAAACATAAGCATAAGATCGTTAGCGAAAAAGTATGCTATAAAAATCTCATAATAATATTGAAATTTGGGTCATCAAATATAAGAAATATGGAGATGAAGGATTATATCGTTCAAGAAAAATGAAGAATATCCTTTCGAGATATATATATGTTGTAGAATTATACTTAACAAGTGAACTCTCATACAATGACTTAGCTTTTACAAGAAGGTATAAATAATCCAGCACTTATTTGTAACTGAGGTTAATCGCTTTTAGAGTAGCTGGTCCTGATGCATTGAGAGAACGAAGGAAAGGTCGGAAAATCTTAATGGCTAAATCACCTAAAAAGTTAAGTAAAGGAAACAACAAGTCAAACCACAAATGATAATATATCTAAAGAATAGTAAAAGAATTAGAAGATCAATTACTACAACTAAGGATAGAAAATGCATTTTTAAAAGAACGAGAGACTGCGTTTAGCGGAAGAAGCAGAAATGAAAAGAAGGCGAGAATTATAAGCAGTCTCCGAGGAGAATTCATACTTAAAGACCTTTGCTTTATATGCGAAAATGCCAAAAGCAACATATATGTACTGGCAGAAGAGATTCGATAGAGTTAATCCAGATAAAAGAAATTGAAGAGAAAATATTAGAAATAAGAAAAGAATAACAAAGATTATGGTTATAGACGTATATATGGTGCATTACGTAATTTAGGATATATAATAAATAAAAAGAAAGTTCAAAGAATTATACAAAAATTAGGCTTACAGGTTACATCATTCACTAGAAAAAAAGTAGAAAATACAATTCATATAAAGGAAAAATTGGAAAAACAGCTAAGAATAGAATTAGAAGACGATTCAATACTAATATTCCACATCAAAAAAATCACTACAGACACAACTGAATTTAAATATTATGAAGTTAATGAGAGAGGTAAATTAGTAGTAAAGAAACTTTATTTAGATCCATTTATGGATATGTATAATGGTGAGATAATAAGCTATAGTATAAGTGAGAGCTCATCAGCTAAAAATATAATGGATGCGCTAGAAAAAGCTATTAAAGTCACAGCTAAATCCCCTTATAGGAGAACTTTCCACTCTGATCAAGGATGGGCTTATCAAATGAAGGCATACTCGAAAAGGTTAAAAGAAGAACGTATTTACCAAAGTATGTCTAGAAAAGCAAATTGTTTGGATAATTCGGTAATGGAGAATTTCTTTCGGAATATTAAAACAAAGAGATATACTATGGAACAACATATAATAGTTATAGGGAACTGAAATTAGCTATTGAAAAAATATATAAATACTATAATGAAGAGAGAATAAAAGAGAAACTAGGATGGTTAAGTCCTAAGCAATATAGAATAGAACATATGACTGTATAAATATAAAAAGATAGCGTAGCAGTCATTATAACTACTCACGCTATCCTAAGTCTAACTTTTTGGGGTCAGATCATATTGCTACATGACTCTTTAATATTATAAATTTGTAAAAATAGTTTAATAGGTATTTAATACCTATCGATATTATATATTAAATTTATTAAAATTAAAAGCGATTTTCCTATTACCAAATCTCTTTTATCAATATAATAAAAACGAAGAGGAGTCAATCTAAACTCCTCTTCACATCTATCTATTTTTCCAAATAATCTTTGAACATCGTTCACGTTACAGCTAACATTAATGCTACCATTAATAAACCAAATGCTACTGTCAAGTAATATTGAGCTTTTTTATTAATTGGTTTTTTGAAGATTGCTTCATAAATTACGAATATGATACGTCCACCATCAAGAACTGGAATAGGAATTAGGTTCATAAGACCTAAGTTAACACTTAAAATTCCTGTCCATTTTAATGTTGTAATTAAACCACTCTGTGCAGCTGCAGAAGACATTTCATAAATCGCTACAGGTCCTCCAAGTTGATTTAAACTAAATCCACCAGTAAATAATGAAGCAAACAGATTAATAATTCCCATGAAAATACCTGTTCCGTAGAATAGAGTTTGTTCAAACCCACTCTTAATTGAACCAGCTAAGTCTTTCTCATAAGCTTGGTTTATTCCTAGTTTATATGTTTTAACTTCTTTACCCTTTTCCACGGTAACTTCTTCTTTTGGTGTAACTTTAATTTCTTGTTGTGAACCATCACGTGAAACTTTCAAAGTAAGTTCAGAACCATTAGAACCAACGATTTCTTTTGTCATTTCTTTCCATGTAGTAACACTCTTACCATTTACTTGCTCAACTATGTCACCTTGTTTTAATCCTGCTGAATAAGCTGGATAGTTAGAAGCTAGTTCACCTAAACGTGTTGTATTAGATGGTACTCCACTATAGATTGAAATACCTAAGAAAATTGCTAAAGCTAATATAAAGTTCATTAATGGTCCTGCAAATAATGTCCAGAATTTTTGCCCCATGAGTGTGAAGAAAACATTCTTTCTATTGGTGCTATTTGCTCCTCCATTCCTCCAAAAGACAACACAAGCATCTTTTCTTACTTCATAGCGTTCTATTTTATCACCAACAAAACCTTTTTACAAAAAGTTTCTCAGTAAGATCGAAACTTTTTAAGCTCTAGTGGAAGTAAATCCATATCATTAGTGTTATCCAAAATAATTTTTCAACTTTATCGTTTTTATCTAGTTTTTAAACTAACTTTCATTCCTTTTTTTAAGATGATATACTGACATATCATTGTTGAAATCAAAAACATTGTCAGGCATTTTTACATATCCACCAACAGGTAGAAGTCTTATTGTAAAGTTAGTCTCCTATATGGAATATTTTTGGGTCCCATTCCAATTGCGAATTCCTGACATAAAAATCCCTGCTCTTTTCGCAGCAATAAAATGTCCAAATTCATGTATAGTTACAACTACAAAAATATTAATATAAATGCTATAATACCTTGCATCTAATACCCCTTTCTATATTCTAAAAATGAACTAAGTAATAATATTAAGCATGGAGCTGATAATATTACAGAATCAAATCTGTCAAATATACCACCATGACCTGGTAATAAATTACTACTATCTTTAACTTGATATTCTCTCTATATGCTGATTCAATTAAATCACCAAATTGTCCGATTACACTTACTATTAATGTTACAACAATTGCAACTAATAAATTTGAAAAGATATTTGTTGTAAAGAAAAACAATAATGCTATCGCTATTGATGATACACTTCCTATAACTGAACCCTCAATTGATTTATTCGGGCTTATATTCGAGAAAGTTTATTTTTCCCAAATTTCATACCTCCAAAGTATGCAAAACTATCTGTGAACCAAATAGTAAGTAAATAAATATGCTACATGGCTTAAACTTAAGTTTCTCAACATAAATAAACAATAAAAATCCTACAAATATATAGGCAGTCACGAATATAATCGAACCAATTTCAACTAATTTTAATCTTGTGTCCAGTCATAACAACAGTACCTAACATACCAATTAATATTAAATAAATTATAGAATACTGTACCAATGTTGAAACTTGATTGTATAAAAATAATAATACTCCCGCTAATGATGATAAACTTAAAACTACGATGTTAGTTTTCTTAAAAAGTCATTCTAACAATTTCATACATAGCCATCACACCAAGTGCAAAAGTCGTAAATTTGAAATAATCTCCACCTAAAAATAATAAAGGTAAGAAAACAATTAATGCTACTATAGCCGTTATTATCCTAGTCTTCATTTAAACCTCCAAACCTTCTATCTCTACTTTGATATTCTAATAAAGCTTGATAGAATTCATCTTCATTAAAATCAGGCCAAGCTACTTTTGTGAATAAAAAACTCACTATAAGCAATTTGCCACAGTAAAAAGTTTGAAATTCTTTGTTCTCCAGATGTTCTTATTAATAAATCAGGATCTGGTGTATTAGAAGTAAATAGATTTGCACTAACATGCTCTTCAGAAATTTCTTCTGCACTATATTTATTATCTTTAACATCTTTTTGCAATTTGTTTAATAGCTCTTAGCATTTCATCTTTAGAACTCATAATTCAAGGCAAAAAAATTAATTTTAATCCTGTATTATTTTTGTTTGTTCAATTGCATCATTAACAGCTTTTCTAGTATTTTCTGGAAGTTTTTCTACCACACCTATAACTTCAACTTTTACGTTATTTTTCCATAAGTTCTGGCATAAAACTACTAAACATCTTCTCTGGAAGATCCATTAAATAACTAACTTCTTCCTTCGGTCTAGCCCAGTTTTTCCGTAGAAAATGCATAACGTCAAATATTTAACACCCTAATTTTGAAGCATACTTTGTGATTTTTACAGTTTGCATTCCTTCATAGTGTCCTTTAATTCTAGGCATATTTCTTTTTTTAGCCCTAACGTCCATTACCATCCATTATTATAGCAACGTGTCGGAATAATTGTTGTTTTTCAGTTTTTGTACTTGTTCAGTTTTTCTAAAAATTTAAACATAATTCCTCCTATGTAACATCCTTCATTATATCATAAAAGACCTAATGCAACAAACTTTTTAATAGAATATATATTTTAAAAATATTACATACATTTATTAGTTAATATATGATATTAGTCTTTTAAAACAGTTAAAATCAGTTTTATATTTTAGTTAGAGATAGTTATTATCCCTGAAAATTAACATTCTTTATGTAAACTTTTGATTTTTGTTGCATTGTCAGAAAATTTATGCTAGAATATACTCATTAACAATTTAATGCGGTGATAAGTAGAATCTTACAATCTACTTTTAGAGAGTTCTCAGTTGAGTGAAAGAGAATAGTTAGATGTAAGAGAAATGGACTTTGAGCATATAGTTTTTACTACGGTATTGCCCGTTATAGCAAAAAGTTATGTTTGTAACTTACTGAGGTACAATAAGTGATTATTGTATAAATAAAGGTGGTAACACGTTAAGACGTCCTTTAGCAAAAGCTAGAGTACGTCTTTTTATTATAAGAAAGGAGAAATATATGATTAATCTTAATAATGTTAGCAAAACCTTTTATATCAAAAAGGAAAAGAAATCCAAGCGTTAAAGCCTACTAATCTTCATGTAAAAAGCTGGTGAAATTTTTTTGGAATTATCGGTTACTCAGGTGCTGGAAAAAGTACCCTTCTACGATGTCTTAACCTATTAGAAACTCCTTCTGAGAGGAAGTAATTTATAGATAACGAGTTGTTAACAAACTAAACAGAAAAGGATTTACGTTTATACAGGCAAAATTGGAATGATATTCCAACAGTTCAATTTACTAAGTTCTAAAACTGTAGGCGAAAATATCGCATTCAATTTGAAAGCTGGAGATGTTAATCCAAAAGATATTCCTAAAGAATAGATGAATTGTTAGAACTTGTAGAGGCTTTTTAGATAAAAGAATGTTTATCCAAGCCAACTTTCTGGTGGTCAAAAACAACGTGTAGGTATTGCTAAAAGCTCTTGCAAACAATCCAAAAATTATTACTTTGTGATGAAGCAACAAGTGCATTAGACCCTGTCACAACTAAACAAATATTGTCTTTATTAAAAGAAATCAATCGTAAATTAGGAATTACAATTATTCTAGTTACTCATGAGATGGAAGTAAAAAAACAAATTTGTGATAATGTAGCTGTAATGGAAAATGGTGAAATTATAGAATTAAATTCTGTTTATGAGATTTTCTCAAATCCAAAAACAAAAATTGATGCAAGAATTTATAGCTAATCTACATAATGATGAAGATTTTTGAAGAACATCTAGCTGAATACTATAAAAATGAAACTGTAATAAAGGGTTATTTTTTAAAGGTGAAAGCAACTAAAGAACCTTTGATTCAAACACTAGCAAATAAATATAACGTTACTACTAACATACTTGCAGGTCGAATTGAATACATTCAAAACAAACAATTAGAAGTTTAACTTTTTCAGTAGTTGGTGAACCTGATAATACAGAGAAATTTGTAAATCACTTAATCGATCGAGTTAATGATGTGGAGGTGAATGTATGGAAAATAATCTAAGTTTAATAGAACAATGGAAAAATCTTCAACCAGAATTAATTAAAATCATTTTGCAGATTCATTATACATGATAAGTGTTTCAATAATAATTACAGTAATTGTCGGATTATTTTTTTAGAGTAGTTTTATTCTTAACTAGTAATAGACTTCTATTCAAAAATGTTATTATTTATAAAACGGTAGATTTTTCTAGTTAATACAATTCGTTCTATTCCATTTATTATTCTTTTTGGTATTCTTGATACCATTTACTCTATTTTTTATTAGGAAAATCAACTGGACCTACTGGAGCAATAGTTCCACTTACAGTTGCAGCTATACCTCTATTTACGAGATTAGTTGATACCTCACTAAATGAAATAGACTACGAGTGTTATCGAGTCAGCAGTTGCTTCTGGAGCTTCTCTAAAATTAATAGTTAAAAGAAGTTTTAATACCTGAAGCTATGTTCGGAATTATCCAATCTATTACACTAACTTTAATCAACCTAATTGCTTTTTCAGCAATGGCTGGTGTTGTGTGGCGGTGGAATTGGAGACCTTGCAGATTAGATATGGTTATTATCGTTTTGATAACTTCACAATGTGGATTACTGTAATTCTATTAATTATCTTAGTCCAAATTACACAATATATAGGAAATTCAATTTCAAAAATTCAAAAATTAATTTAAAGGAGATTTATATTTATGAACAAACTAAAAATTATTAACAGTTGTTTTTACAGCGTTTTTAGCTATTACTCTAGCTGCTTGTGGAGCTACAAGCTCAAACAATAATGGTGGCGGAGAGAAAAAGAAGTAAAAATAGGTGCAACATCTGGTCCCTTATGCTGATATGGTAAACAAAGCACTTAAACCTCTTCTTGAGAAAAAGGATATACAGTTAAAGTTACAGAATTCTCTGATTACATCCAACCTAACAAAAGCTTTTAAACAGCGGTGAATTAGATGCAAACTTATTCCAACTACAAAATTTACATGAAAAATTTGCTGAACAAAATGGAATGGACTTAACAGCACTTGCTCCTGTTCCAACTGCACCAATGGGATTATATTCTGATAAAGTTAAAGATCTTAAAGATTTACCAGAAGGTGCTGAAGTAACTCTTCAAATGATCCTTCAAACGCTGCTCGTGCTTATGCATTATTAGCTGCTGCTGATTTAATCAAAATCAAACCTAACACTGATGTACTAAAAATCACTAAAAAACGATGTAGTAGAAAATCCTAAAAAACTTAAATTTACAGAATTAGAAGCTGGTCAACTTGCTAGATCATTAAGTAGTACTACACTTGCTGCAGTACCAGGAAACTTCGCACTTGCTGCTAAATTTGATTTAACAAAAGCATTAATCTTAGAAAAAAATGAACGAAAAACAACCGTAACAATATTGTTGTAACTACTGCAAACAAAGACAAACAATTTGCTAAAGATTTAGTAGAAATCGTTCAATCTAAAGAATTTGATGAAATCATCAATAAAGATTTCAAAAGGATTTGACAAACCTGGAAAAATAATTAACAAGGACGTGATTAATTATGAAAATTGAATTATCAAATACAATTAAAAATATTCCTGAAAATGTATTCTACCCTATTTTTCAAATTAATCTCTGAGGAAAGTTCAAATGATAATCCATTATTAAATGCGGGTATCGGAGTTCCAGACTCTGATACCCTGAACTTACTAAAAGAATTGGAAACAGCTATAAGAAAACCTGAAAAATATGCGATATGGAGCATTTGATGGGAAAGTAACATTATTAAATGAAATATCTCAGTGGTTGAAAGAAAACTATAATATTGACGCAGATCCTAAAAAGTGAAATTGCTTTTAGTGTTTGGTACTAAATCTGGATTATCAAGTATTCCTTCAGTACTACTAAATCCGAATGATACGGTGTTATTACCAGTACCCAAGTTATCCTGACTACATTCAAGGAATTGCATTAGCCAAAGCTAAATATGAAGAGATAGAATTGAAACAAGAAAATAATTATTTACTAGACTATTCTGATATTTCTGAAGAAGTGCTTTAGAGATGCTAAACTTATATTTTTAAACTATCCTTCTAATCCCATTGGAGCAGTAGCTACGAAAAGAGTTTTACGAAAAACAGTGAAATGGGCAGAAGAAAAATAATAGTAGTGTTCTTCAAGATCGTGCATATTCTGATTTCTATTATAAAGAGGATACTCTCCAGCATTTATGCAAACTGAAGGAGCTAGAAGTAGGAATTGAATTTTTCTCGTTTTCTAAGAACTTCTCAATTTCAGGTCTAAGAATTGGTTTTTGCTGTTGGGAATAAAGAAATTATTCGTGGCCTAAAAGAATATAATACAATTTTTCACGCTAATATCTATGGAGCAATTCAGGATACTGTGATAGCTGCGTTAAAAACTATAGACAATTAACTAGTCATATAAAAGAAACTTATTCGAAAAGAATAGATAAAATTACTACTAAACTTGATGAACTAGGATATTCATATTATAAAACCAGAAGGTGGAATTTTTATATGGTTAAAAGTTAAAAATGTGTATGATAGCCAAAAGTTTCTTTTGAATTATTATTAAAAATATAGAATTGTTACTATGCCTGGACACGTATTCGGTCAAGGTGGTGAAAATTATATTAGATTGAGTCTGAGTCTTTCAGATGAACAAATTGACATATTAATAAAAATTAGAATTACTAAATAATGATCTTTAAGAGTAATTAGAAATTTTGTATCTTTATTAAATTTTATAAAATTCGACTAATCTATTGATTAGCCGAATTTTTAATATTAACTCTAAGTTTACATAAATATTTTTTTGAAAGGATGATTAAATGAAGAAAAATACAAGATGGACTGTTTTTATACGCCTCAATGGCAATATTATTATACGCATGGATACTATATTCTTTTTAGTGTTTTTTTGCAAAACCTCTAAGTGTTTCAAAAGGATGGAGTTTACCAGATGTTATGCTGGCATTTACTATTAATGCTGCTATCGCTCCTATTCCTACTATTATAGGAGGTTTTTATTTCAGACAAAAGGAAAAGCAAATATTTCTATTATTTTAGGGAGGAATTCTATTTGCTGTCGGATTTATTCTTACTGGATTTGCGACTACAAAAGGAATGCTATATTTTTAGCTATGGAGTATTATCAGGTGTTGGACAAGCATTTGCATATTCTGGAATTATAAGTAATGCGCTTAGATTCTTCCCTGATAAAAAGAGGATTGGCTGCTGGTCTAATAACTGGTGCTATGGGTGGTGCTAGTGTTATTGCCGCCCTCAATAGCTCATAGTCTTATAACAAATTTTTGGGGTTCATAATGCATTTATTTACTTAGGAACAGCATACTTATTAATTATTATCGTTGCTCTATTCTTTATTAAAGTTGCTCCTGCAAATTATCAACCTGAAGGTTGGGTTCAACCTGTAGCTGAAATTAAGAAAGAAGCCGTTAATAAAAATTGAAACAAAATGTTAATGAGTTTATCATTTTACTTTATTATCTCAATATTCGTAATCGGTGCATTCTCTGGACTAATGGTAGCATCAAATGCGTCAGTTATAAGTCAAACTATGTTTTGGATTAACAGCTTCTGTTGCGGCAACATTTGTTAGTATTTATGCATTATCAAATTCTTTAGGACGTATAGTTTGGGGAATCATTTCAGATAAAATAGGTCACGAAAAACTCTTATTACTATCTACTCAGTAATCGCTATATCTTTATTAATTCTAGTTAATATAAGAACTACTCTTGGTCTTACAGTTGGACTTGTTCTCCTTGGTTTATGTTTTGGAGGAACTATGGGAGTCTTCCCACTCATTAGTAATGAAAAACATTTGGTCCAATTAACCAAGGGTAAACTATGGAATTGTATTTATAGGATTCTCTACTGCTCATTATTTGCTCCCAAATACGCCGCAGGAATTGCAACAAAAGCATAACGGTGACTTTACAGATGCATTTTATGTAGCAATAGCTCTAGTTATTGTTGGATTAGTGATTAGTGTGGTATATTCTATTTTTTTCAAAACGAAAAACATTTTTAACAAAAATCATCTCAAAACTCAATGAGATGATTTTTTATATTTTTAGTATTTGGATTTTTGTCCAGCTGCAATATTATTATTACTAATATTGTTAGCTTCTTTTATTTTCTACACCATTTTGAGCATTTACTTCTCCGTATGCTTTTAGAAGCAATTACAAATAATGAATCTCCAGATTTTTTACTACATAATCTTGACCAGCTACGGGAGTTGTGCTCACAACACCTGTAGAGTCATTTTTCTGTATTATTGTTATTATTAGTCTCATTATTATTATTTGTTGACTCTTTTTAGATGTAGTCCCTTCAGTAACCTTCGAATCATTAGCTTTTTCGGTATATTGTTATTACTTTCTGCTTTTGTTTCTTCTGGTACTTTAGCAGTTTGTTCTGTAGTTTGGACTACTTTATCTTTAGATTTACCACCAAGAGAATTTCCTAAAGTAGTTGCCCCTACAAGAATAAGTGGAGCTAATATTATAAATATAACAACCAAAACTGTGTTCTTTATAGTATTATTTTTCATAATATGACCCCTTCAATTATTTTTACTTCTTCAAAGTAATCGTGGTAATAACCACCTATTTTTCCACTGTTATCTACTACGAATATATATTCTTCTGTTTTCATTTACTACTTCATATTCTTTTCCAACAGTCAGCATATTACTAACAGTAAATTTTTTCAGCATCTGTATGTTTTTACAATAACTTTTTTTAGACATTGTCCTACCTCCTTACTATTACATTTTTATTTTTATTACAATATAACTATTTTTTTCAATTGTTTTTTATTTACTACAATAGAAAACTATACAAACACCACAAATGAAATTAATAATGATATTACAACAGGTTCTATAAATTTAATTACATATACTGTTTTTACTAGTATGTAACTAATTAATCCTACTACTATCGAACTTAATGCTCCATATTTCTCAGCTTTCTTCCAATATAATCCTAATAATATAGGCCATAAGAATGTTGCTTTCTAAAACCTCCAAAAAGCAAATAAGTTAACATTTACTATTAAACTTGGTGGTCTCATACTTAATAACATAATCAGTAAGATTACTAATATATTTACTCCATAAACGAAGATCGGTATTTTTACCAGTAATTTTTCTTTTACTACTTTTACTATTAAATAGTAAATCTTTAACTAACGCAGAAGAAATTAATAAGAACTGTGCATTTACAGTCGTAATTATTGCTGCCATAGGTGCTGCAAGTACTAACGTGACTAAATACCATGGTAAGACTTTTTAATGTTATTATTGGAATTACTGAATCATAGTCTTTAATATCTGGGAAAACTCCTCTTGCCATAACTCCAATTAAATGAACACCAAACATTACTATAAATATTACTATCGATCCTACAATAATAGATTGTTTTAAACTTCTTTTATTTTTATACAACATTGAGTTAATAGCGATTTGAGGAATACCAATTACCCCAACTCCTACTAATACCCAAAACGAACTTACATAACTGGTGTCAAACTTCCATGTTGCACCGAAAGGTGTTATTATCTTCTCATTAATATTAATCAAGTTGGTAGTTATTTGATCGATACCACCACCATAATTAATTACTGCAAATAGTAAAAATTATTGTCGAGAATATCATTATTAAACCTTGAATCATATCAGTGATTAAAATATTCTTCAATCCACCAAATACTACACAAAATATAATGATTACTGATATAAGAACAATACCTGTCTTATACTCAATCCCCATGAAAGCAGCTAATAATTTTAGCACCTCCAACCCATTGAGCACTCATAGCAGCAATTAAAAATACTATCATAGCTAGAGTAGAAATAAATGCAACTAGTTTTGATTCATATCTATTTCTTAAGTAATCACTTATTGTAATTGCATTAATTTTTTTGGGCTGCATTTTTAAATTTCTTAGCTAAAACTAATAATACAAAATAACCTGTTACAACTTGGATTACAGCAAGTAGTACCCAACCATAACCAAGTTTATAGGCTACCCCAGGACCTCCAAGAAATGTTGAAGCTGATCCATAAGTAGACATTAATGTAATCGCAAGTACTATTCCACTTACTCTTCTATCTGCTAAATAATACTTTTTCAAAAAATCCACCATGATGTTCTGTTTTACTTATACGATTCATCATTAACGGTAGTAAAATTATCGCTAAGAAGATTGTCAGCAAAATAAAACTAATATTTTTATAATCTAAAGTATTCGACATTATTCTTCCTCCTCTTTTATCTCATCATTTAGTAAAAGATTCGTAGAAATAATAACTAATATTATTATTAGAATACTAACTACTATAGAACTATAAAAACCATTCAGGTAATCCTAAAATATACTTATATGATTTTGCATTGTTGACATCGAGATCTAACATATGCAAAATAATACCATAAGGCAAAATGAATTATTGCGATGACTACCGCAACTATCCCTTCTTTATTTTTAAATTTATTCATTTGTCTTTCCTAATATCCTCATTATTAAATTATAAATATGTACATAATAAACTTTCATAAAGTCACTACTAAACTACCAAGTAGTAACCCAGCGGTAACATCACTTATAAAATGTGCACCTAGTATCATTCTTGAAAATAGGTACGGCTATTATTGCAAAAGTAGCGATTACTTTTAAAAATATCTTTTTATTTATTACAAAATAATAATGCTAAGAAAAATAATGCTACAAATGTAGAATGTCCACTCGGAAAACTAAATCCATCGTGAATCTCAGGAAGAGGTCTCACCCTTTGGATGCTATATTTTTAATGCAGATAAGAAGAATCCACCTAAACCTGCACTAAAGAATATAAACACAGCTTTTTTAAGCTCTTTAATCCATACTAAAAATGCTGATAAAAGAATCATTATTAATATATAGTTTATCATTAAAAACTAAAGAGATTACTTTAGCAATTAGAGCTAGTCCTTTAATTTCAACTAGATCAGCAATTGTTCGATCAAAATCATTATTTGGAAATTTAATCGCTACTACTGCTAAGAAAATAAAGATTAATAGTTTTAAATAAAAGGTCATTTTTAAATTTTTCATATTATTTCTCACCTCCTATTTTTTTCAATTATTTTTGTTATAAAATTCACTAACATCATTAATAACGCGTTTTTCTTTTTATAAACTTTCATTGAATTTTTATAACTGTCCAAATTATCATAGAAATCAAAAATCTGCTCAACAGGTAAAGTTGTAAAAATCTTCTTCGGCTACAACTTTTGCAAAACCATTCTTTTCAAAAATCTTGCATTTTCAATTTGATCTCCTCTACTTTGGTTAGTTCCAAGAGGTACTAAAATAGGAGGTAAATCTAATGCTAAAAATTCATATAAAGCGTTAGCTCCAGCTCTTGAAACAGCAAAATCCGTAATTTTCAGTACATCAAATAGTTCTTTAGCTAAAAATTCATATTGCTTATAACCTTCTTTTTCAACACTATCATTTAATAATCCTTTACCCTACAAGGTGCACTATCTGATACTTTTTAGTCAATTCATCTATATTATTCCAAATATAATCATTCAATATTTTTGAACCCTAATGAACCACCCATAACAAGCATCACAGGGTTTTTCTGATGTAAATCCAGTTAGTTCATAAGCTAGATTAGCATCACCAGTATAAAATATCATCACGTACAATTGCACCTATTAGACTAGCTTTCCCTTTAGGTAAGAACTTCTGTGTATCTTCAAAGGTTGTAAAAATATGGTTACAGAATTTAATATTGATTTTATTTGCAAGTCCTGGCGTTAAATCAGATTCATGTAAGACAACTGGAACTTTCAATAACCTAGCTGCAATACAAACTGGAACACTCACAAATCCACCTTTTTGAAAATACAAAAATTTGGTTTCTCTTTTTAAAACTAATAAAGAATCTACTATTCCTTTTAGTACTTTTAAATGGATCGATAAAATTTTTCCCAAGAAAAATATCTTCGTAATTTCCCTGAACTAATTTTTATAGTATTTTACTTCTGAATTTTTACCTATCATCTCATTTTCAATACCAGTTTTGCTACCAATATACGAGATTTCATATCCATTTTTGAATTCTGGAATTAAAGGCAACATTAACAGATACATGACCTGCTGAACCTCCTCCAGTAAACAGGATTTTTTTCACCTTTATCCTCTCTCTTTCATCTTTTTCTAAGCGTTCTTCAACATATTCAGGAACAAATTTAGATAAATCAGCACCAAAACCTGAAACACCTTTTACAATACTAGAGCTAATAAATGAATATTGTTTATTAGCCATCATATAAAATGTTTCAATATTTTTCATCTAACGCTTTATTCATAAATGTTAATTGCATTTCATATTCAAAGTCAGATACAGCTCTTAAGCCCCTAACAACAACATTTGAACCTACTTGTTTTTGCATAATTCACTAACAATCCTGAAAAATGAATCAACTTTAACATTTGGAATTTCTTTTATTGTTTCATTTATCATCTCCACTCTCTCATCAAGTGAAAATAAATATTTCTTATCAGGATTTACCAAAATAGCTACGATTACTTCATCAAATAATTCAGCACTTCTCTTTATTATATCAATATGCCCGTAAGTAATAGGATCAAAACTACCTGGTACAATCGCTATTTTTCTTTTCATTTTATTTCTCCATATATTCAAAAATTACTATGTCTGTTATCCCATACTGTTTTTCTTTTTATAATTTCAATGTTTTTCATTTACAATGTTAATTTGTTCGAGTATTACTTTTCTCACAAATAATCAAAAGCTCCATCATTGCACAATTGATTATCAAAATATTTTTTTAAAGCATCATCTATCAACCCTTTATCATAAGGGGATCTAGAAAAATCATATCAAATTTTTCTTCTTTCTTTCCAAAAATTTTCAACGCACGCTTAAAATCATTTCTATATAAAGAATAATCTTCGGCACTAATTCTACATTTTTCTATATTGCTTTTAATAACTTTTTATCGCATTATTGCTACCATCAATAAAAGTGGCATGTTTAGCTCCACGACTTAAAAGCTTCAATTCCTAAACCACCTGTTTCCACCAAAAAGATCAGTATTTTACAATCATAGCAATCTATCATATTAAATAAATTTTTCTTTAATTTTTGTCTGTCGTTGGTCTTGTATTCATACCATCAACAGCATTTAATTTTATTGATCTATATTTTTCCTGCTATAACTCTCATGTTTCCTCGCAATAAATATCTAATACACTGTATTTATTAATGATATCTTTAAAATAAGGGAGAATATAGCTTTTCCTTCCCTTATTTTTTTATATTTTTATTTTTGTTTGTAAATCTTTATCTAAATGTTCAAAACTTAAATGTAAATCTGACATTCCTGATAATTCGATTTTTCTTTACGAATTTCTTTTTCTTAAGATCTGCAATAATACTTTCTATTCTAGTTTCATCAACATAGATACATGCATATCTTCCTCTTTTAGAATAAGAAATAAAGTTCCCATATTTTTCTAATTTATTTAAGTCTTTAAAACTTTTTAAAATAGACATATATTCCACGTCTTTCTTTTTTCAAATAACTCCATAAAATTTCTCCTAGAAATGAGCTGCTGCGTCTACGCTGACCTTTCTCATCGATTTTAATTACTTTAACTTTAAGAGTGTCTCCAACTTTTACAACATCTTCAACTTTTATTAACTCTTTCTTCAGCTAATTTAGAAATGTGAACTAAAGCATCAACTCCTGGGAATAATTCAACGAAAGCACCAAATTTCTCAATACGTTTAACTTCAGCAAGGTAGATTTCCCCAACTTCTGCTTCACGAGTAATATTTTCGATAATTTCAATAGCTTTATTAATTCCTTCAATTTCAGGTGAAGAAATAAATACATCACCATTTTGTTCGATATCAATTTTAACACCAGTCTTTTTCAATGATTTCATTGATAACTTTTACCACCCTGATCAATAACATCTTTAATTTTCTCAGGTTTTGATTTTAATAATTTTAATTTTTGGAGCAAATGTTGAAACTTCTTGACGAGGTTCAGAAATAATACTATTCATGTGCTCTAAAATTTGTAATCTACCAATACGTGCTTGTTCTAATGATTCTTTTTAAAATTTGTTCACTTAGACCATCGATTTTTAATATCCATTTGAAGTGCTGTAATACCTTCTAGATGTACCTGCAACTTTGAAGTCCCATATCCCTCAAGTGATCTTCCATACCTTGAATATCAGTTAAAATAGTATAGTGTTCATCTTTTTAACTAATCCCATTGCAATACCAGCTACTTGAGCTTTAATTGGAACTCCTGCTGCTATAAGAGCCATCGATCCAGAACAAATTGTAGCTTGTGAACTTGATCCATTAGATTCTAAAATTTCTGATACAATACGGATAGTATATGGAAATCTTCTTTAGATGGAATTACTTGTGCTAATGCACGCTCACCCTAAAGACACCGTGACTAATTTCACGACGTCCTGGCGCACGACTAAATCCAACTTCACCAACTGAGGAATGCTGAGAAATTATAGTGTAACATAAATCTCTGTTTTCTTCTTGAGTTAAATCATCAATGATTTGTTCATCTGATAAGTTACCTAATGTTACAACACCTAAAAGATTGGGTTGTCCACGTGTGAATACTGCAGATCCATGCGTTCTTGGAAGCACGTCAACTCTTGAAGCTAAAAAGGTCTAATTTCTGTTAAAGCACGTCCATCAGGTCTAATTTTATCTTCAGTGATTTCCGACGAACTTTCATCTTTTACAATTTTATCTAATGATAATTTTGCTTCTTTTACAATATCAAGCTCATCTTCATCAGTTGCTTTTTCTTCAAATACTTCAAGAACTTTTTCTTTAACAGCTGAAATAGCTTCATCACGTTCTTGTTTATCTTTATAGCAATTGCTTCTTTCATTTGAGCTAATGCCATTGAAAGAACTTCGTTATAGATTGTTTCATCAATAACTTTTAACTCTGCAGCCATTTTTCTTGACCAATTTCATCAACAATTTGTTGTTGGAATGCAATTAAAGCGCTTTGATTTCTTCATGTCCGAACATAATTGCATTTAACATAATTTCTTCAGATACTTCTTTTTGCACCTGCTTCAACCATGTTGATCGCATCTATTGTTCCAGCTACTTTTTAAGTCAACTGTAGAACGTTCCATTTGTTCAACTGTTGGGTTAATTACATATTCTCCATCTACATATCCAACTGTTACTCCAGCGATAGGTCCTTTAAATGGAATATTTGATACTGATAGTGAAAGTGAGCTTCCTAGCATTGCTGCCATTACTGGGTCACAATCATACTCTACTGATAATACAGTCAAATTACTTGTACTTCATTTCTGAAACCATCTTCAAATAATGGTCTAATTGGTCTATCGATTAGACGTGCTGCTAATGTTGCTTCAGTTCCTGGTCTTCCTTCTCTACGTAAGAATCCTCCTGGAATTTTTCCCTACTGCATACATTTTTCTTCATAGTTAACTGTTAACGGGAAGAAATCAACATCTTTTGCTTTTTTGAGAGCTACTGTTGTTAACACAACAGTATCTCCATATTTTTACTATTACTGCAGCATTAGCTTGACGAGCCATCTCACCTAACTCAACAGTTAATGTTTTTCCAGCCCATTGCGTTGTATAAACTTTTTATCTTGAAACATGTTTATTTCCTTTCAATATTTTTCTTAAACTTTATATAAATCGACTACTTTATTATATCATGAATACTAGTATTTACTAAAGAAAAAACGAAAACATAGTAGAAATAGCTTTGATTTCTCTACATTTTTCGTTTATGATTTTTTTATCCTAATTGTATTTGATATAGTTTATATAAAACTAATACTATTAACAGCATAATAATAAACAATATTATAAATTTTTGTTTATTAGACATAGTACATGTTACCTTGAATCTCTTTTTCAAGTATGTTTCTTGTATGTTCACATACACGAGTAAAGTGTTGAATTAAGTCCATATAAACTACTCCTGCTGGGATTTCACAATCTCCATCTTTCATACGTTGAGTATGTTTTTATGAGCTGCTTTCTCCATTGCATATATATTTTTCACATGCTGCTAATGCTGCTCCTGCAAAAAGCTATATTGTTTCTTCTAATGACTTAATAGTTTTTTAAAATAATATCATTACAAGATCGAACATTTCTTGTACTTCTTCTTTGCTCCATCAGAGAATTTCAATTTTTTTCTAATTTGATAATCTACTGATAGTATGATATCTCTAGCATGGTCTCCGATTCTTTCTACATCACGAGTTCCATCTAATAATGTTGAAGCTATTAACCCTTCTTTAGGACTTAGTTTTTCTCTAAATAATAAAGTTAAGTAGTCTGTCATTTGCTCATCAAAATTATTTATCGCATCTTCATAAGTTTCACCTTTTTCACGTAATTGTTCATCACGATTCATGAAGTACTCTACAGCATTACGTAAACTTTTTCTTAGATAATACTAACTATTTCCACAAACTCTTTTTGAACTTGACCTAAAAGCTACAGCTGGTGCACTTGTAATAAGCGATTTATCAAGATATTGTGTACTATATTTGATTTGCTCATCTTCACCTGGAATAAGCTTAGTTACAATCACAACTAATACACTAATAAATGGGAATTGTAGTATTGTATTTAGTATGTTAAATGTACCGTGTGCTGATGCAATTGTCATCTTAGGTTCTAGACCTAACGTAGTTTCTAAATACTGAATAAATGCTCCATAGGAACTAAAAGCGATTAAACAGATAATCGTACCAATAACATTAAATAATACGTGAGAAGCTGCAACACGTTTCGCAGCAATATTACTTCCTATCATCGCTAATGCTGCAGTTGTAATCGCTGTTCCGATATTATCCCCGAATAATACAGGTAAAGCTCCATGTAAACTTAAAGCACCATCTGCATACAGGTTCTGTAAAATAGCAATCGTCGCTGCTGATGATTGAATTAAAACAGTTAAAATGTTCCTACTCCTACCCCTACTACCGCACTATCATTAATGTGCGCTAATACGTTTTGGAACCATGCCATATCTCTCATTGGCCCCATTGCTGTAGACATCATTTTTAGGGCATAGAAAATTCCCCCAAAACCAAAAATTACACGACCGATATTGTTTACTAATTTTAGCACTGAGTAAAAGAATAAAAACGCTGCTCCTAAGAAAATTAAAGGAAGTGCATATTTAGAAATATTAAACCCGATAATGAATGATGTTAATGTAGTTCCAATATTAGAACCCATAACAATAGCAATTGCTTGTTTCGTTTTTAATAATCCTGCTCCTACTAAACTGATAGTAATTACGATAGTTCCTGTACTTGATTGAATAAGTATCGTAACAATAATCCCGGCTAAGACAGCCATAAGTGGTTTAGATGTGTATTTATCTAAAACATATCGCATTTTTCTCCCCGGCTATTAATTGAAGTCCGTCCCCCATGTACTTAATACTGAATAGGAATAATCCCAGACCTCCTAAAAAGAAAATAAAATTTCTTGCCAAAGTGCTGACACTTTTTGTCCTCCTAGTATATGTTGCAGTGTATCTTTAAACACACAAATAAATTTTACCATATATATTTTAAAAGTACAACTAAAAATCTAAAACTAGAAATATTAAAAATATTAGTTACAAATTTTTACATTAATTACATAAAATTTGTGAGATAACATATTAATATTTTTCCAAAAATAAAAAGGTATCTACAAATTTGTAAATACCTTTTTAAAAATGCTTATTAAGCTTGTGGATAAACAGAAACTTTTTACAGCTACGTCCGTATCTTTCAAGCGATACAACTCCGTCAACTAGTGAGAATAGTGTATCATCTCCACCTTTTCCTACGTTAGTTCCCTGGCCAAATTTTTTTGTCCCACGTTGTCTGTATAAGATAGAACCTGCAGTTACGTACTGACCATCAGCTCTTTTAGCACCCTCAAACGTTTTGATTCAGAGTCACGTCCGTACATTAATTACGTAAATTTGTGAGAGCAGGCGAGCGCTGTATAAAAGATTGCAAATGAAAACATCGTAAAGCGTTACAGGTTTTAGATAACAGGGTTTTGCAGCGGTCTGCACCAGACCTTTCTGCACTGCTTACTCAGAGGAAGAGGGGACCATCCACCTTTCCGTGGCCGCGTAGAACCCTGGCCAAATCTCATCCCACATATGTGGGAAGAGCAACCAGGCCAGCATCTGATCACTCAGTAGCAAAGTGGACCATCCATTTTAGAACCAACGAATCGTAGACTAATTCCAGCCCATTCCACCCTCCTACTCCAAACAGGCAGAATGCATACTTAATCGGTCTTTCGTATCAATTCAGTAGCCATCTGACTTGGCTCAGACCAGGCAGCGCCCAGCCCACCTCACGTCTGAGTTCGTCTATCTAGTGCACTGATGAAACGATACATGCTAGAAGCTGCCAAGTATATCTGAGACCCAGTCGCATGTCAGCAGAATCGGCATGCCCATCGACTGAATCACGTGTTTAAAATAACCCCAACCTATTACGATTTCCGTTCCTGAACCCATGACGGCCCAGCTGTGAAGTCTCAACCACTAGATCATCTAGGCAAAGGTTGACGATGCACCTGATTTGATGGTGATCGTTCCTTTTAGGTCGTATTTCACTCTGTGATTTTGCTACCACTCGCGTAACTACTCTAGCTGTTACGCAAACGCAGCCAGCTAGTAAGGAGTAGATCTGAACTGCTGTTTCTGCACCTACTACTACTACTTCGTCAAAAGTAACTGTAGAATCATCTCCAGCTGCCACACTCTCAACCAGATTGTTTGTCGTCCTCAACACGTGAGTTGTTTCCCACCTGTTTTACTACTGCGCACATATCTGCACCCTCCTGGCCATACTGAGACTCTGCCATATAAGGTGGCTCTCTGTTTACCTTATACTGTGCGGTTGCCATGTAGGTATTGCCAGTTACAATTCAATGTAACGCATGTATCTGTACGCCAACTACCACTGATAATTTTATTACTCGAGAAAGTGGAGGACTCATCTTGATTTCCGGAGAAATCGCATCTTTCTTGAGTCACCCTATCCAACTTTACTATTGCCGGCGTCTTGTTAGAAACTACGCAACTTTCTTTCTGGATCTGCAGCCTGTTTCTCGTCTGCCCAGGCTGATGATAGTGCATGTCCTAAGTAAGCTTTGGAATATCATGAATAATCCCCCTACGATATAGTACACAGCAACTGCTCCAGCTACGACGAATGAGAACCCTGTAATCATTATCGGTGATAACCATTGCATCATCTTCATTTGGCTTTGCATTTGTTCTTGACCTGGTTGAGTCGGTGTTGGCATTAAGCTCATTTGAATCTTAGTTTGGATAGCATATACAATAAACGCTATAATAGGTAATGTATATGAACGAGTACCAAGACTGAATACTCCAAGGAATGTAGAATCAATAATTCCAGCAGAGTATAATGGATTAGATAACGTATAGAACAATCCAGTTAAGAATGGAAGTGGAATAAGCATTGGTAAACATCCACCTAAACTTAATGGCATTGCATCATATTTTTTCATGATAGCCATTTGTTCTCTTTGTAATTCCATAAGTTCACTACGAGCTTGCATTTTTTCTTCATTTGAGATAGCTCTTGCTTCTTTTTCTTTAGCTGCTTTTTGTTTCTTCTGAACTACTTCAATTCTGGACGAGCTAATTCTTGTCCTTTTCTTGATTTATTTTTGTACCTTATAGTTATTTAACATGAAAGGTAGAACTAATAGTCTGATTACTAAAGTAATAATAACTATTGACCAACCCCTAACTTCCTGTGTATTCATGTATTTTTACTCAGTGATAAGTCCATAGGTTTTACGAAAACTTCGCAAAAGTTCCAGAACGATCGTTTTGTGAACACCCTGAAAGAGTAACTACACCAAGCAAAACCTAATAAAATTGCTGATAGTTTTTCCAATTTCATTCTCCTTAAATTTTATTTCTTTTTGTAGTTTTTAGTATTTCTACTAATATTATACCTAGTAAATTATATCAAAATATAAAAGTGGTGAGTCAAACATTGTTGACTACCACTTTCAAAAATTATATTTATTTTTATCTTCTTTTGGTAAGAATGCATTTAATAGCACACCGCTGATTGCTGCAAGTGCCATCGCTGAGTTCGAGTTAATGCTTTTGCAATTTAAGCATTGCTCCACCTACACCTAAAACGATGATTACTGATGAAATTACTAAGTTTCTGTTGATACTTAGGTCTACTTTTTCATCTACTAACATTCTAAGTCCACTTGAAGCGATTATACCGAATAGTAAAATCGATACACCACCCATAACTGATGATGGAATCGTAGAGATTAGAGCTGAGAACTTACCTGCAAAACTTAAGATAGTGCAGAATACCGCTGCTCCTCCTAATACGAATACAGAGAAGATACGTGTAATAGCAAGAACCCCAATGTTTTCACCATATGTTGTACTTGGTGGCCCACCTAAAAGTGATGCGAACATCATCGCTGTTCCATCAGCTAAAATTGAACGATGTAGACCTGGATCTTTTAGGAAGTTTCTTCCTACAACTTCAGATAATACCATTTGGTGACCAATGTGTTCGTTAATAGTAACTATAGCAATAGGTACCATCGCTAATGCTGCTACATTCCAATGTGGTGTATATGTCACAAATGGAATTGTGAACTTCGGTAAACTAAACCAAGGTGCATCAATAACTGGTTGGAAATCAACTAATCCTGCAATCACAGCAACAATATATCCAAAAACAATTCCTAATAGTACTGGAATTTGTTTAGCAAATCCTCTTAAAGCAACGCAACAGAAGATTGTTGCCGCTAATGTGATAAGCGCTACTAAGAAGTATTTTAAATCGTAAACTTTTGCGCCATCTACTGTTTTATACATAGCCATGTTTATCGCTGTAGGAGCAATTCCAAAGTCCAATAACAATGATAATAGGTCCAACTACTACCGGTGGTAAAAGTTTACAACCAATTTACACCAAATTTGTAAATTAACATTGCTACAACTCCATAAACTAAGCTGGCTAAAAATGCACCAAGCATTGCTGTTTCAACATTGTGTGTTGTTGATAATACAATAATCGGATTAATAAAGGCAAATGAAGATATAAATATGCAGGAATTTTACCTCTAGTTATTAATAAATACGTAAGTGTTCCAATACCTGATGTTGTTAAAGAGCTGTACTTGCTGGTAATCCTGTTAAATTTGTACTAACACCGTCGCTCCAAACATTGCGAATAAGTGTTGTGTCTAACGTTACCCATAGAGCTAAGTTGAGTCTTTCATGAACATCAAGAATTGGTTTTACTCTTGTTTTTCTGCCATTCTTTTTCTCCTTTTTATATTCAAACTTTCATAATTATATCACATGAATAGTCAATTTGAAAGTGTATTTTCGAGAAGAAATTTAAAATAATTAATAATATTTTATTATTGGAAAAAGTTTCCTCTGTTCTTTTAGTTTATATTAATTTTCGTTATCTAAATTCTAAAATTATATAATGATTTTTCTATCAATATATAAAAACGCAAGATTAAATCTATTAACCTTGCGTTTTATAATTATTTAACTTACATCACGTATTACAACTTCTTCAACTGGTTTTATCTTGAGCTCCAGTTTTCACAGCTGCAATTTTTCTAAAGTTTTTGCACCAGCAATAAGTTGTCCAAACATCTGTGACGGTGATCTAGTGAGGAGTTCCTCCTAGTTTAGCATAACCTTCAACAGCCTCTTTTAGCACAGCCACCTTGTTCAAGTGCTTGTAAAGTTCTAGCATCTACATGAGAATTTTTGAACTATAAAGAACTGGCTTCATTTGTGTTTGGTCCAGCATTCGCCATACTTAACGCACCATAGAAGTGAAATAATCCATTGAGAATTCATCTTCGAAGCTACGTCCCCAAATTGATTCTCCTCCCATACCTGTTCCAGTTGGATCTCCACCTTGAATCATAAAGTCTTTAATCACACGGTGGAAAAATAATACCTTTATAGTACCCATTTTTGCATGAGTTAAAAAGTTCTCTACTGCTTTTTGGAATATCTTTTTCAAATAATTTGAACGTCATATCACCATGAGTAGTTTTAATTTTCACCTAACTTGACCTTTTTACATTTTTGTTAATTGAGTTAACATCCTATCTCTCCTTGTTATAGAAGGATGAACTTACACCCCTTCTCTTTTTTTATTTTACTATGCGTTTTTCTCGATTAATCTTTCGTTAATTTCTCTTAAGATATTTTCTTTAAATTCAGCAAAAGCTTTCTTCTTTTTGATCGTGAACCAAAATGTTCTTACGTTAACATTTCTGTTTTCAACTTTCTTTATCTCCAATTACTAAAGTATATGGATTTTTGCTTGCTGCTTCACGAATTTTTATATCCTAATTTTCGTCTCTATCATCGATAGCTACTTTAACACCAGCTTTTTAAGTTCTTATGATTTCTTTAGAATAGTCATAGTGGTAATCATTGTTTACTGGAATGATACGTACTTGGTTTGGTGATAACCATGTTGGTAAGTCCCCTTTGTACTCTTCTAATAAGAAGGCAACCATTCTTTCCATTGTTGATACAATACCACGGTGGATAAACTACTGGACGGTGAGCTTTTCCATCTTCACCAATGTATTCTAGTTCGAATCTTTCTGGTAATAAGAAGTCTAATTGAATTGTAGATAATGTTTCTTGTTTTCCGATTGCTGTTTCTACTTGAACGTCAAGTTTTGGTCCGTAGAATGCTGCTTCTCCTTCAGCTTCAACATAATCTAAACCTAATTCATCGGCAGTTTCTTTTAACATTTGTTGAGCATTGTTCCACATTGCATCATCGTCGAAATATTTTTCAGTGTTTTCTGGATCTCTGTAAGATAGACGGTAACTGAAGTTTTTAATACCCAAATCTTTGTATGCTTCTTCGATAAGTCCTACTGTAAGTTTGAATTCATCTTTAAGTTGATCTGGACGTACAAAAATGTGAGCATCATTTAGAGTCATACCACGCACACGTTGTAATCCACTTACTGCTCCACTTGCTTCATAACGGTGCATCATTCCAAGTTCAGCAATACGAATTGGAAGTTCACGGTATGAGTGACGTTCATTTTTATAAATCATCATGTGGTGAGGACAGTTCATTGGACGAAGTACCATTGTTTCGTGGTCCAACTCCATTGGTGGGAACATGTCTTCGTAGTGTTCCCAGTGTCCACTTGTAATATATAAATCTTTCAGATCCCATGGAATTGGAGTATAAACGTGGTCATATCCTAATTCAACTTCTGTCAACGATATATCTTTCGATTGTACGACGGATAGTAGCACCATTTGGTAACCATAATGGTAATCCAGCACCAACTTTTTTGACTTGTTGTGAAGATTCCTAGTTCTTTACCTAGTTTTCTGTGATCACGTTCACGTGCTTCTTGTAATCTCACTAAGTGTTGCTCCATATGATCTTTAGTGAAGTAAGCTGTTCCATAAATACGTTGTAACATTTTATTATCACTATTACCTCTCAGTATGCACCAGCTACAGATAATAATTTAAACTCTTTAATTTTTGAAGTTGCACTTAGTGTCCACCACGACAAAAGATCAGTGAAGTCTCTTTGTGTAAACTGTGATAACTTCATCAGCTGGAAAGATCATTAATTAATTCTACTTTATATGGATCTTCTTTTAAAGATTTCTAAAGCTTCTTCCTTACTTACTTCACGACCTTCAATTGCATAGTTTTCGCTTATAATTTTCTTTAACTTCTTTTCTCGATTGCTTTGAAGTCTTCTTCTGACACTTTGTATTCAGCGTCAAAATCATAGTAGAACCCACCATCGATAGCTGGACCAACACCGAAGTGTACATCTTTACCATATAATCTTCTTAATGCTTGTGCTAATACGTGTGCACAAGTGTGGCGTAATCACATATAAGCTGTCTTTATCTTCACTCATCTGCAACGATAAGTTTTAAGTGACCATCTTTTGTTATTGGTTTGTTAACTTGGATATAATCCTCATCTAATTTTTGCTAGAAATAACTTTTTCTTAAGACTTACGCTAATACTTTTCTGCAATTTCTAAAGGTGTTTTATTATCATATCTCTTACATTTCCATCTGGAAAAACTAATTTAGCTACATAAGGTCTCCTTCTTTTATATACTTAGTCCAACTCACTTAGAAATTAAAAAGCCCCTTCTCTAGCTGAAACCAAAGAAGGACGAATCTTCCCGTGGTACCACCCAAATTCAAGTAATCTTACTTCCTCTTTGTGAATATAGCTCACTAACTATGTTAATACTATTAGCTAGGTAGTAACATATATTGCTTTATAGGTATTTTTCAGCACCATAACCCTCTCTTAAATAAGTTAAATATATATCTTAGTCCTAAGCATACGTTGATTTATTTCATTAATGTAATTCTAGGACAAAGATAGATGAATTTCAGGGGAAACTCATCTATCTTTTTCATTTTGATTTATCCAATAACTCTTATACCACTAAAAGTAAAAATTAATATTAGCAACATAAAAATATAATTTTTGTACACTGAAATATTTCTGCAGCTTCTGTTTTTACTACCTCTAGTTTCTTATCTATGTTATTAGATTTTTAACTCTAAGTTATTTTTTCTGAATGTAGTTATATCAGTTTCACTAACTTTAGTATTTTTAAAGCTATATAATAAAGATATTTTGCATCCTTTAATGCTGAAAACATCAGTCACAGCTCTATCAGATATATCTCACACTAGAAAACATTTGGTACATCTTTTAACGCATCTATATTTCTCAGACCTATATCATTCAGCATCAATCGATATAAATACTTTTATCTTTCAACGCATCTACATTTTTCAATATTGTTTTATATAATAGTAACTCTTCTAGACTTGATAAATCTTTAGGTGCAGAAATATCACTAATACTGTTTCTATCTAAATACAATATTCTTAATGATTTTAATTCAGTTAATGGTGTTATCATCCTTATTAGCATTTTCTTCAGCCACTAGGCTCTAGTTTTTGTAGCATTTTTAAAAACGATATATTATCTAAACCTATACCAGAAATATTTAGACTCCTTAGATTTTCAAGTTTCAAATTATTTGGAATATAATCTTTGTAAAACACTATTCATCGAAAACATCTAATGATTCTACTTTTTAAATCATTTAAAAATCTAGTTATTCATTAGATTTTTCTAAGCACTAATTGTCTTAATTTTAGTTAATTTCGCTAAACTCTGGATCTTTTATTTTATTATTTGTTAAATTTAAATCTTCCAATTCTACTAGTTTTTCTAAAGGTGTAATATCTTCAATAAAGTTATTTGATAGATTTAAATTTCTTCAAATTAACAGCATATTCTAAACCCTTTTTAGAGAAAAATATTTTTCCAAGGTAATGATAGACTTGTAAATTGTTCCACTCATTCCTATCGTTACTTCTTCACCTTTTATAATCTTTATTAATATGAAAACTTATAATATTCTAGTAACGCTTCTTTAAGATTACAGATCATCGAAATCTATTTTTGACTATTTTCAATTTCTGTAAATTTCTTTTTCTCCAAAGGGTACATAAACATCATTAGCTTTTATCGTTGGAGTAGATACAGCTAGTCCTAATAATGTTATGACAAAAAAGTTTTATATATTACCTTTTTCATCTTTTTCCTCTTTTTATTTTTCTATACTCAGTTATTTTTATTTCGCACTATTAATCCATATACAGCAAGTGGAATTAAAAATACGAAATACGGGAATACATATCTACTTTTCAGCTTCCCAAATCATATGAAATAATGTTCCACCAATAAATGCAACCGGGATTATCGTTAGTATTTCTTTTTCTTTTTTATAAACATTCACTGCAAAAACTACAGAAAATACATACACAAATACTTGAAATACTCTTCATAATAAATGAAATTACATCATGAGTTCCATCAAAGTAAATTTGTTTTTATAAAAAGTCTTTTTACTTTCTCTAACTAGTTTCATTATCGAAGTTTCTTTGAGGTGCTGTGACCAATAAACTTTGGAATGTTGGTTCTAAATTGATTTTCATATTTTCTTTGATAAAAATCTACAGCATAGCTAGGATTTTTTCTTAAAATACTCTCTTTTTGTTTTATAGAATCTTTGAAAACATCAGTTATGCACGTTTTGCATCATAATCTTCTTCTGGCATTATGTCACAATTGAATCCATTCCACCAACCTGCTCACGATCTCCTTCTTGCATCCCCTCATCGCTATCCATGTAATTTTTCGGAACACCCTCAGCAGATTGTCTTTTGACTCTTAACTCATAATAATTATAAATTAGACTCTTAGATGCACTCATTAAAAATAAACAGCTGACTATAAAAGCTATTACCTTTTTATCTCTAACTCTAATAAGATAAATTATAGCTGCTGAGAATATTGCTAGCATATGTATTAAGTTATTACCTATAAATAGAATTGCAATATTAATGCTTTAAAGCACTTATTACCAACGTATACCATTTTTATATCTTAATATACTTTATAAAATAATAATAAGCGACCAATGTAAAAACATACCTGGTAACAATCCGTAGACAAATGCAACATAAAAATATTAACGGAAAACATAGTCCACTAAGAAATTACAACTAAATAGTTTGTATCTTCATCATCAAACATTATATTAGATATTTTATATAACATAAAAATTATATAACTTATCTGAAAAATCTTTGCATTATATATAAAAATAAATGTTGCTCTACCAAATAATGATAGTATTATTTGGAAAGAAAACACTGTTGTAATTTGGTGAATATATATATAAATAGTTATTTCCTATCAAGACCACTATAGTTTTCTCTTATGAAATTGTTAGCTGATCTATTACGTTAAATGGATCAAATTGCACATAATCACGTCTCAATATCGCAAATAATATACTAATAATAAGTGTAAATCATTACAACTAAAAACTAATCTTTGAACACTTATTATTTTTCAAATATCTGCTAATATTAAGATAACTATACTAAATATTATAAGAAATATAATATTTAGTATAGCACACTATCATTTCATATACAAAGTTTCTTGATAATCTTTCTGGAAATATCGCTGTTTTTGTTAATACTAATAGTGAATTAATCCCCATAAGCACCTAGTAAAAAAATCACAGCTATGACTTTTACTAAAAGTTAGAAAATTTATTTAATATTTCCTATTCATTACCAATTATTCCTCTTCGTTTTCTTCGTTTAAGAATTGTTCAACAATGAATCTTGAGCGTCCTTGTTTCTCTAAGTAGATTTTACCTACATATTCACCTACAATACCTAATGAGATCATAATCATTCCGCCAATGAACCACATTGATATCATTAAGCTTGACCACCCTGGTCTTGCAAACCCTGCAAAAATAACTATATAAAGTGTAGAAAATACTATCGCAGCAATAAATATCATTAATGCTCCACCTATAGTAATAAATCTAATTAATTTTACAGAATAGAAGTAATTCTTCTAAAAGCAAATGCTAACATCTTAGATAATGGATATTTACTTTCTCCAGCAAATCTTTCCGCACGTTCGTATGTTACAATATCACTTGATATCCTATCATAGGAACAATACCACGTAGGAATAAGTTTACTTTCTAAATTGAGCTAATCCTTCTAATGCACGTTTACTCATTAAACGATAGTCTGCATGGTTGAATACTGTATTAGCTCCTAGTTTTTCCATTACTTTATAGAATGCCTCATGCTAGTGAAACGTTTAAAGAATGTATCTGTAGTTCTTTCTGAACGAACACCGTAAACTACATCAGCACCTTTCAAGGTATTTTTCATCATTTCATCCATAGCGTTAATATCATCTTGTAAATCAGCATCCATTGAAATACTTACATCACAACGATCCCTAACAGTCATAAGTCCCAAGCTAATAGAGCATTTTGGTGACCTCTATTTCTACTTAAGTTAATACCACTGAATAAATGGATATGAAGTTCTTCTATCATCTTCCATGTTTTATCTTTTTGAACCATCGTTCACTAAACAACATGGCTATCTTTTTGAAATTAAATCTTCTTCTATCATAGAATTCATTTTAACTTCTAATCTTTTGCAGTTTCTGTTTAATACTCTCTTCTTCATTGTAACAAGGTATAACTACGTATAACTCTTTTTCATTACAAATTCCTATTTTATTTTACTTATAGCTTTATTAAGTCTATTTAATAAAAGCCTTATTCTCTTCGTCTCTTCAATCGGTAGTATGAAAATCTCTCTACCTCTTCTTCATCAAACCCCTTAGAATATTATATAAATTTTTATTAGATTGTTCAACACTTTTCTCATTATCCACTAAATATTTTACAGAAACATTTAAAAAGTCAACTTCTGATTCCCATTTCGTTATATGTAATAAAGCCAGTTTTTATCTCTTTCTTTTTAAAAATACTTATTAATTTCTCAAATGAATCATTAAACAAACACTAATTCTGCTTCTGGAGAATAATGTCTATATTTCATTCCAGGAGCGATAGGAGTCTCATTTTTGTTAATATTTCTTCATTATATTTTACACCACCTTCTCCTAGTACACCTTCTATATCTTCTTTTGTAATTTCTCCAGGACGTGCAATAACAAGAGGATATCTCGTACAATCAATAACTGTACTTTTCCAAACCAATATCAGATTGCTCATCTTCGATTATTACATCAATTTTTCCCGTTCAAAATCATGGTAAAAACATGTCCAAATTTTTGTTGGAGATGGTTTCACACTTGTATTAGCACTTGGTGCTGCTAATAAAAACTTCTAGCTTTCCTTTAATATTTCTCGAGCAGTAATATTGAAGGCATCCTAACAGCTAATGTATTTAATCCCTGCAGTAACCCTTTTTAGAAACGCCATTGTTATCTTTAGCATTTAAAATTAACGTCATAGGTCCCAGCCAAAAATTATTTATTAGTACATTTTTCATCGTTATAGTCGACTATGCTATCTCAATTGGTTCATTTCATAAAAATGAACAATTAATGGATTGTCACTAGGACGTCCTTTAGCTTCTATATTTTACTTACAGCTTCATCGTCCATAGCATTAGCACTAAGTCCATATACCGTTTCTGTTGGAATAGCTACTAACTTCCCTTTTTATAATATGTAGTTAATTTACTATATATTTCTTCTTTATTTTCACTTTTAGAAATATTAATTATTTCTGTTTCCATCCTATCTCCTTTCTTTAATTTAACATCACAGTATTATTAATATTGTAATGACTATTATTAATATATAACTTAAATAATCTAGATTACTATATTTTAATACTTTATACTTACTTCTTATTCCAGTTGTAGAATACCCTCTTACTCCATTGCAGTAGCAAGTTCATCAGCTCTTTTAGAGTAGCTATAAATAAGGGGATTAAGATTGAATAAACTTTCTTATTTTCTGCGCTAGATTCCCTCATTAAAATCTGAACCACGAGAAACCATGCATTTATTATTCTATTAGCTTCTTCTAATATAGTTGGAATAAATCTTAGTGAAATTGATAATACTAATGCAAAAGTTGAAATTGGAATTCTACTTTCTGTAAAAATCCAAGACTCTTTTCTATAGCATTTGTTATCTCAGTTGGTGAAGTAGTAGACATAAAACCACCATTATCATAACGACCAAGATAAATCCAACAGTTATCAATGCTATTCCAAAAAGTGCTCCACTATAAATCTTCCAGCCCAACACCTCTAACAATACTTCACCTTTTTATTAAAAACAAGATGAATAAAAGAAGTAAATATAATTAATATACTAATTGCTTTACACTATTTATTAGTAAAATGCTGGACTTGTTTTTGATAATATAACTATCATTATCAATATTAAAAACAAGATAGAAAACTCTAGAACATTATAAGCAAAGACATCTATTAAGTACAAAATTACAAAAATATTTTCAGCTCTAGGATCTAGATTATGAATAATTGTATTTAACGGAATATATTTACTTATTAATGAATTATTCTATTTCCACTACTTCCTATCTTATTTTTAAAGCATCTATTAACTCTTCGTATTTCTAGGAAATACATTTAACTTACATTATTTTCTTTCAGCTTATTATAAAATTTTAGTAATTCTGATGTTCCAGTGAATTTTCTTTGGCAGTTTTTCATCAGCAAAAGTTCCTCCACTGTCCTTCAAAAATTAATTTTTCCATTTTTAAAACAAAACTTTATCTGCATACTCTAATACGTAGTTCAGTATTATGAGATATAAGAACTATTGTCATATTCAGTCTGTCTTTAAGTTTTTCACCATGGTCATGATTTCTTCACGACTCTTATAATCTAAAGCCACTGTTGGCTCATCTAATATCAATACTTTCGGTTCAAGAGCAAGCACTCACATAGGGCGACTCTTCTCATCTCTCCACCAGAAAGTTCAAATGGTGATTTATCCAAGTAACTCTCATCTAATCCGACTAACTTTATTAATTCTTTTAGCTCTTAGAAATGGCTCCTTTTCTTCTGATATACCAGTAGTTTTAGCAGGTGCAAAGATGATATCTTTTAATACACTTGTCTCAAATAATTGTTGCTCAGAAAATTGGAATACGACAAACATCTTGTCTCAATACTTTTAATTTTTTAGCCAGTTCACGCTTTTTCTTTTTGCTTTTTCGGATTAGTAATTAGTACATTATTTACTAATACTTCTCCATGTGTAGTAATAATAAACCATTAATATGCTCTATAAGAGTAGATTTTCCATCCCAGTCTCACCTATTATAACTGTATAACTTCCTTTTTCTACGTTCAGCTAATATCTTTCAACACTTCTCTTGCATAAGGGGTTTTATAATTATAAGTATAGCTTACATTTTTAAACTAATTTGCATATTTTTCACTACACTCTCCTCGTCTTCTTCTATTTCAAATATATCTTGATTTTAGGTAATTATTTAGATCTTTTTACTCTTTCTACAAAAGGAACTTCTAAACTATATTTTTTCCAGTATTGTCATATCAGAATATAGTGTAGTGTAGTCTCCATGATAAACTATTTCTCCACCCTCTAATATAACAATGTCATCCGAATAAATACTCTTCTGCATCATGAGTAATTGATATTATAGTTATTCCTTTTTCTCATTAATTTTTATATATACCCTAAAAATGGACTTTCTTGCCTTCTTCGGATCAAGCATACTCGTCGCCTCATCGAGTATTAAAATCTCAGGATTTAAAGCAGAGAAGATGCTATTGCAACCCTTTGTTTTTTTGTCCTCCTGACAGTGATGATGGCTCATATTTTCTGTAGTCACTCATATCTACAATCTCTAAAACCCTCATCTATTATTTTATCCATATCTTCTTGTGGTACATTCCTATTTTTCAAGACCAAAAGCAATGTCTTCTTTCTACAGTAGAACCTACAAATTGGTTGTCAGGATTTTGAAATACTATAGCTATTTTATTTTTTTATATCGTCATAAATTTCTTTACTGTATTCTTTATTATTAAATAGAACCTTCCCAGAAGTTGCTAATTTTGACCGTAAATCAACTTCATTAACGTTGATTTTTCCACTTCCATTTTTCCTAAGACACTTAACCAATGCCCTTCTTTTTATTTCTAAATTTATATTTGATAATGCAGTCTTTTTAGAACTAGAATACTGAAAACATCTTCAAATTTTATCATTTTATTACCTAATTTCTATAGAATATCCCTTTATTATATCAAATATCCTGATTTTTTCTCAATCTAAACAAGAATTCATCCTTAAATATATTAATATAAATTATTTATTACAATAACTCTGTAAACTATTTTTTTAATAAACTCATTTACTTTATCATCATCATATACTACCTCTTTAGGTATAATCCAGCAGCATCTGCCTTAGGGCCAGCAAATTGACGTCTCTTTTATCTAGTATTTCTTTTATATAGTCCGCTTCATACTTACCAGCAGCTACATTTTTGTATAGTTCCAATAATTATCCTAACCATATTATATAAGAAACCATCTCTGTAATTTCAAAGTTTACAATGTTAGGGTTAATCCGATCTTTTTCCATAGTTAAACCATATATCGTCCTAACCTTATCCTCAACACTCAGAGTTTTTTTCGAACAAAATGATGAAAAATCATGTCTCCTATAAAAATACTTCCAGTGTTTCTTGAGCCTTTTTCAAAATTAAAATCAAAACTATGTTTACCTACATAATTTAACAAAATTAATCAACTCTCTTCCGATGTATAATTTATACATATGTCTTTTTGTGTACTATTATATCTAACATGGAAATCCTCTGAAACTGTCGTTGCTCCTACTATTCTAATATCTTTTGGAATAGTGAGCATTTAAAGCCTTAACCCAGGCAACATCTGGAATATTTAAATCTGTATCAAAATGTAATACCTGACCATAGGCATGAACACCACTGTCCGTTCTTCCACTCATATAAAGTCGTACATCTTTTTATTAATTTTCTTTTAAACTCTTTCTCAATTTCTTCTTGAATTGTATTATTATTTGGTTGTATTTGAAATCCATGGTAATTGCTACCATCATATTCTACAAAGTAAAGCTATTCTCACTTTTATCTCCTACATCTTTATTTTTAATATTTTTGCCTCTTCTTCTGTCATCCAAAAATGAATACCTCCGGTTGAATCATACCATCGATCTTCATTGAAATTTCCTGCATAAACCCACTCTCCAAGTTTATATATAAAATCCTCTGCCACAGTTGACCATACGCCCTCGTCATAAAAATAGTACCTTCAAAGTTTTATTTCTAATACTTTAGCCTTATCACATCTGCAAAGTTTCTAGTTGAAGATACTCTTTTGAATCACTTGTTATCAAAAGTTTTATAATTCTATTATTAAGTCCTTTTTTATAAGCAATAAACGCTCCTTGTTCAGGACAATACAATCTAAAATACTCCGTTTTATTATCAAAAGTAATATTTTTAAATTTGCATCTTCCAAAAACAGCTGCATATAACTCAGCCCTCATTAATATTGGCATTTTGTAAATTCACTCTTCTCATCGATGCTAGATTCGAATTAATAAAAATAGCATTTTCATATTACAATCATCTAAAAGACAATTTTCTAGATTGCTATCTGTAAAAATCTGCATTACTAAAATCTACATTGATAAAATTTGAAGAAGAAAAATCTAATCTCGATAAGTTAAACCCTCTTAAATTCATATCTTCAAAAATCAAGTCATTAAAAATTCTTTTCCCGTGTTTTAATCGTTCACTAAAGTCCTCTATACGAAATTTTTCATATATTAACACCTCTATATGATATTATAGCATATACAGTGATTTTTCTATAAACTTTATCTGAGTAAAACATTATTTTAAAAAATACTGATTCAAAAATTAGATTCTCTTCTAACTTTTAAGTCTGTATCTAAATATTTATAATTATCTAAAATATGATTTTATATTGAATCTAAATAACTCATTATATCCTCACATAGTATTGTAACTAGCTTTTTAGTAAATAATTTTTCCCTCATATTGAACTTCATAATATTGTCTTTCGATAATAATTGTTCTACATATTTCAGTACTTCTTCTTGATTTTTAGCAATTTTGGCCATGTTATGTTTCTTGAAGTATCTCGTGCTCCATCTCCTGACCAGGAACTGGATTAAAAAGAATTACTGGAATATTACTAGCTAACGCTTCAGATATAGTTATCTCCCCCAGCCTTTGGTTATGATTACACTAGAAGATTTCATCCACTCATACATATTCTCTGTATATCCAAAGATCTTAACATCTTTATCTCTACTGTATTTATAATCAACTCGTTTTTCAACTTCTTATTCTTACCACAAATTACTACTACTTGAACATCGTTACTTTTCTTTTTCAATTGCTCGATAAGCATTGCAAAGTCAGTAGATACCCTGAAAAGCTCCTGCAGATAATAAAACTGTATTTTTGTAGTACTTAATCCATTATCTCTTAACCAACTATCAGTATCAAAATTACCATCAAATTTTTCTGCAATCGGTATAGCAAATTTTTAATCTTGTTTTCTACACCTAATTTCAACAGCTCTTTTTCAGTATCATTAGTCGCAACATAAGTATCGAAACGCTCCTTTTGTTATCCAACTTTTATGAAAAATGATAATCTGTTATTATATTTACTATTGGTATCTTTTTATTTTTAACAGAGATAATGCTGGTGTCGGAAATGTAGATACAATAATGTCTGGTTTTAACCTCTTTCACTAATAAATACTCACAACTAAAATACCCTGTAGATAGAGATGTCACTGATTCCTACCAGCATAATATAAATAGCCATAGATATCTAAAATACGAAAAAGCTATATAGATACAACTTTTTCAAAACAGGCGTTAAGTTCTGGATGTGCTCAAAAATAAATCAGACTCTATTACTATCACTTTATCACCATAGTACTTTCCAAATATTTCTCTAACGTTTTTGAAACTTGTAGATGCCCGTCCCAAATGAGCCTGTTATCATATAAGATTCCTCTTCATACTCTTTCTCCTCACGTCCTACTATAATAAATTAGATTATAAACTATCACTCATTATACTCTCCCAAGGACATCCCTGCTATCGTATCAGTTGGATAGTGAACTCCTCAAATAAATTCTAGAGCTTACTATAAATAAAATCTCCAGCTGTAGTGCTACAAGAATTGGAGTATATGTGTTTTCTTCATCAATTTTATGGATATTATGCTAACGATAAATATATGATATTGCTGACAGTTGAATGTCCACTAGGAAAACTAAACTATTCAACTCTACTAATCGATGTATATTTGGACGGGACGATTAAATATTATTTTAATAAATGACATCACCCATACCACATGTCTCTACTGTAAGAGTTAAAAATAAAGCCTCTTTTAAATCTTACTTTATGAATAAAATTATAACTATCATAACTGTTATTATCGCACTTTTGTTTCATATCTGCTATATTGGTCATATTTAAATATATAGTGTAAACATTGGATTCTCTAAGCCTTGAATAAAATTAATAATTACATTATCTAGAGGTTTTAAGAAACCATTATATCCACCAGCTACCAAAACATACATATTCCAATAAAAATATAACTCAAATTTATCTGTTTTCTTTTCGTGGCATTTTATCACCTATAAAACAATTTACTTTATAATTCCTATAATAATACCATAATTTAATACATATAGATAGCGAAAGGAAACTCCCTTTCTTTGATTTCTATAAAATTTACCTCTAGCTTCCCTCCGTTTCTCTTATCTTCTAGCATTCCTCGTCAAAACTTTAAAATTAATATGTTTCCTGTTAACTATTTTAACATTAATATTATGATATAATTTGTTACCCTTTTTCTGTAATTCTATCAAATCAATCAGCGTAAAATCTAAAAATATATTATGATTCACTTTAAATATTACTTGAAATTTAATATGTTATCATTTAGTAATTATTAAGTTAACTAAACAAATATTAAATAGGAGAATATGTCAAAAAGAACCTATGTCGAAAATTATTATAATATTATCTATCTCTATTTTTAGTATCCATAGCCGCTCTTTATTATTTAAATAAAAAGCACATTGTAAATTTAAATAACATAACCTCTTATTGGCATACTAGATAATACGGATAATACAAACGAACAGGCTAATGCCGAACAAAATGATAATAAAAGAAGAAGCTAGAACCAGAGAAAAAGTTAAATCTTTAGAAGAAAAATAAGCTGCAATGACCGCTTGATGTGCAACTATGAAGTCATTAGGACTATATTTCGATTATGCAAACATGACTTTACTCAGTTATCCAAGCTACCTAAAAGCAAATGGAATTAAAAATTCTCAAGTAGCTTTCTCATATAAAAACTTAAACACTGGGGAACTGATAGAAATGAATGAAACTCAACCCATGACTGCGGGATCTACTTATAAACTTCCACTTAATATGATAGTTGTCGATGATTTTGAAAAATATAATTTATCTATGACTAAACGCTACGATATAACTAAGACCGAGTATGAGTATATCGGAGAACATGATACATATGTTAAAGTCTTCAATGGAGCTATGACTATCCCACAAAATGCACATATTATTCATTGGTTTATTCAGAAAATAACCCCCAGCATATGCTCTTGGTGCATCGCTTAAGCGGTATAGGAGTGAAGTATATAAAATGTATAACAGATACGAGAATCTAAAGGAGAACTAAAAACTTTCAGTACTGATAACAAAACTACAACTAATTATTACATCCAAGTTCTTCAACATCTATGGGATGGTAAAAAGAAAAATATAAGCGATCTTCGTCGATATATTGGAGAATCATTCCCAGGTGAATACTATAAACGATATTTACTCAAATTCCAAACTGAACAAAAACCAGGTTATGTTAATGATGCATCGAATGTTGATGCAATAGTTTATGAGAAAAACACCTTATATTGTCGCATTATATACTGCTGGTTTAGGTGGGAATTACACCTGCTAACCAAGAAATTAATCTTGCTGGCTTAAATCAAGTAGGAGAACTTGCATAAGTTATAAACGAATGGCACCGCGTTAATATGAATATGTAATTTAAAAATGTTTAATACCTAACTTTTAGAATTGGTCAGAAAAATATATTTTCTGACCACCTTCAGATTGTTGATAAAACGACCAAAATATCAATGAACATATTGATGTTTTGGTCGTTTTTCATAAGTCTTATGACTAAAGCATCAGTAGTATTAAGAGATGATTATACCTCTCTAGTGCTATTGTTTTCATATTTTGAACGCAATAAGACAACCAAGGTACGACTGTACTTTGGCTTTACCTCTATATTGTGCATATCTGTATCCATGATTTTTGTTTTTGAATCTGCAAAGCTATGTCTTCTATTGTTTCTTTTTCTTCTCTTATACAATAGTTTTCCTTCTTTGATATACGTCTTAACCTTAGCTTCATCATAATAATCCGCATTTATATGGCGTCTTACTATTTTCTTCTCGTTTTTATCATCACTTTTATATTGTTTATATCCAGTTCTATCTATATTTCTGTATCTAAATATTTCTCCTGTTCGTTTATCCACATATATATCTTTTTCTGGTAAATATTTGAAATATTTTTTATCTTTTGATTTTGAGAATCTTCTATATCCTATTACTGAAAATATATATCTAACTGTTTTTAGTATGTCTAGAGAATAACTATCCGCTATCTAACGCAATCTTTTCCTGGTGTTAATCCGAAAATCTATCTGATTTAATCTATCATATATGGACCACTATCATGAACGTTTCCTGGAGTTATATGGCAATCTATAATTATATTGTTTTTCCCATCGACAGTTCTATGGTCTAAAATACATAAACCTTCTTCTTTATGGTCTCTGTGATAATATCCACTATCCGATCGGTAGTGTTAATTTTCTGCTTTTTACAACTTCGTTCCTCTTTGCACTCAAAAAGGCTTTTTTCCTTTTTGTTTCTCTCTTCATTTATTTCTTTTTCTAAATCTAATTTTCTTTTCTTTTATTTTTGTAGTTACTCTCAACTTTGAATTTCTTTTTATTTGCGTTGGCTTTTAATATGTGTTGAATCTGTAAAAACTCATTACCACCTACTAGTTTCTTTTTCTATTGCTTGATTTACTATATTAATAAATATTTGTTCGAACACATCAGTTCTCCTTGGAAACGTCGAATATAGTTTTGTAGAAAATGTAGAGTAGTGTGGAACTGGTTTTAGAAAATGGTATCCCTAAAACCATCTAAATGCAGCATCTGTTTCTATTCTTTTTATTGTTTCTCTCATTGATTTTATTCCATAGAAATCTTTTAAAAACACTAATTTGAATAATACTACAGGGTCTAAACAATTTCTACCTGATGTGTGGCTATAGTATTCTTCTGTCAAATCATAAATAAATTTAAAATCAATAGCTTTATCTACTTTTTTCTTATCGATCTTTAGGTACTATTTCTGATAATGTCATTAGTATTATTTCATCTTTGATATTTTTCTACTTTATTAAACATACTAAAAACCTCCCTTTGTATACTCTATATTATACCATTTAAGGATTTTATTTCAGTTAAAAAAACAGGCTGTTGACCTATTTGTCGACAGTCTGAGAACTGGTCAGAAAATATATTTTCTGACCAATTCTTTTATTTATACTTTGACAATTTTAATTATTATTTATAATATTTGTAAAGTTATAACTTTACAAATATTATAAACAGAGGAGAGTATATGTTTTTCTAATAATAGATTAAAAATCTTTACGCACTAAACGAAAAAATTTCTCAAACTGCAGTAGCCGAACATCTTGGAGTTACTCTGTGTCGCATACAATAGTTGGGAAAAAAGGTAAATATGTTCCTAATAAGAAAAATTTAGAAGAACTAGCTCTCACTTTAAAGTAAAAACTACCTACTTTGAATCAGAATACGAGATAGTTAATAAATACCTACAATTAAATGATATAAATCAAAAGAAACTTTTAACTATAGCGAATGAACTATATATTTCTCAATTATATAAATATCAAGTTCACGCAAAAATTATCAGCTGGACTAGGAAATTTCTACTATGAAAACTACGATTTTTGATACAGTTTATTTTGATAAAGATATCCCTTATGATATAGCTTCATGGATTGATGGGGATTCTATGGAACCTAAATATCATAGCGGGAGATGTCGCCCTAATTAAGAAAACTGGATATGATTTTGACGGATTAGTTTACGCTGTAGTCTACAATGAAGAAACATACATAGTTTATTTGGAGGGCAATATTGTTCGCTTAGTTTCTATCAACGATAGTTACAAAGACATAATAGCTCCTGATAGAAGTACATATTAGTAGAATAGTCACAGATTCGTTTAAACCTATAACAGAGGTGTAAATCCATGGGAATAATTGACTACACATTAGAACCTCATTCTGACATAGCATTTATAGACATGAAATCTTTTTACGCATAGTGTCGAATGTGTAGAACGTGGCCTTAATCCGCTAACTACCCTCACTTTTGTGTAATGAGTGAAGTAATAATTCTAATGGTCTAATCTTAGCCAGCTCTCCTATATTTAAAGAAGTTTTTCGGAAAAAAATAATGTTGGAAGAAGTTATGATCTACCTTTTGATATCAATACACGACGTTTTTCATTTTATAATGCAAAAGACAAGGGCTTAAAATAACTCCAGAATATATTAAACACATTGAATCTTGGGCTAAGAAAACATTAATAGTCCCCCAAGAATGACTCTATATATTGAGAAAAATATACAAATACTCAACGTACTAAAAATTATGTTCCAGACGAAGATATCCATCCCTACTCGATTGATGAAAAGTTTTATCGATTTAACTAAATCCCTTTAATTACTATACAAAAATTCTACTAAAACAAGAAAAGAAAAATTGGACATAATTTAGTGCGAAAATCCAACATGATATATGGAAAAACAGGAGTATATTCAACTGTGGGCATGAGCAATTCTAATCCACTTCTAGCAAAACTTGCTTTAGATAATGAAGTTAAGAAAAACTCCTACTATGCGAGCAAATTGGTCATACTGAAGATGTTGGAAACAAAAGTGTGGAGTATACCAACTCTTACTGATTTTTGGGGTATAGGAAAAAGAACAGAAAAAGATTGAATAAATTAAAAATATATTCTGTTAAAGATTTTAGCAAACACTAATCCTGATATACTATTTGGAATTATTGGAGTTCAACTATGGTTTTCATGCAAATGGCATAGATGAAAGTAAACCCTCAAAACCTTATAAGCCAAAAATCAAAAAGGTTTAGGTAACTCCCAGGTCCTTCCTAAAGATTATAAAAATAAAATCACAAATAGAATTAGTTTTTATCTGAAAATGGCTGAACAAGTCGCCATAAGACTAAGAAGAATTAAGAAGAACGCAAAAATCAGTACATATCCATAATAGTTACAGTAGAATTGAAAAATATCTATTAACGCATCTAAAAAGATTAATCCCACTCAAAGCACAAAGCAATTGACCGACTATGTTCTAGAACTCTTTAGAAGTAAATATGATGGTGGTGCTGTACGTTCTATCGCAGTTAGATACGATAACTTAGTAGATGATAATCTTGCAATATACACTCTATTCGATGATATTGAAGCTGATTGAAAAACAAAGAAAATAGATAAAACATTAGATAGTATACGTAATAAATATGGATTTCTCTCTGTACCAAAACGGAAGTATGTTGATGGAAGGTTCACGTGTTAAAGAAAAGAAGTAAATTAGTAGGAGGACATGCCGGTGGTATGGATGGAATAATATGATAAACAGAAATTATCTCCTTATAAATCCGCAAGAGAATATGCCGATGGTATGGCAAAATGGATGGGATTTTTCATCTCAGAGCATACTACAGCAATCAATACACAGGTGACACCATAGACTTTTCCAATAATATGGATAAAAGATGAAAAAAGATTATTACTAAATCAGCTATATTTTTAAAGGTCTAGCATATTATATACCCTCAATCAACGTGAACCATATCTGGGAAAGTTGTTGATTGCGGTAAAGATACTATTTTATTTTCTACTAAACAAAACATATTACAAGTTTCAATTAATGACATTCTAAAAGTTTCACTAGCAGAGGAATTAGACTATGAATAAACTTAATCAACACGAAGTCCAATTTGATTATTTTAGCAGTAACTACGATCAATTTGAAAAAGATTTCTATAAATATTCCGCATTAAATGTTCCTCTAACATTTTTTAACAGATGATATTTTTAGGTTTAATGGTAACAATAACAGCAATTTTTCAGATTAACTCGCTAATAAATCAAAAGATAAAAGAGACCACTACTTCTTTTTAAAGGTTCAAACTCCTTTAGAAAACAAGATGGTGAGAATCTTTCAATATACTGGACATAAATTTACAAGCCAAAATAAACTCGAAAACTAGGATAATCTCCTAATTCGAGTTTATTTTCTATATCTAAGTGTGATAATTTCTTGAGATTTTATTGATTTTAGTTTCTTCTAATTGCTATTGCAGCCCTAGAGCTAATAACACAAAAAGTAACAGTTTTCCTGTTTCTAAACCAGTTTTCGGTAGTTGTTCATTTTCTTTTGTATTATTTTTCTTTGTATCACTATTAGTTTTATTACTATTAGTTTTTATTACTATTATCAGATCTCTTCTTTTTGTTCTCAGGCTTGTATTCAGCTTTTACTGGTGTCACTATTTGAACACGACTTCTAAATCCTTAGCACCTACTCTGATTCTCTCTAGAATAGTAAACTTACTAAAATGATTTATTTTAAATTGTACAACCCTTCCACTAAAACTACTTTCAACTTTTTCTAATTCATTATTTTCCGTAATATGATACACTTCTGAGTCTCCGTAATATCATTTTTTACAACAGACATTTTAACTGTACGTTCTGCATCACTATCTAGCTTTTTCCCCATCTTTTTCAAAAATGAATTTCAAATACTTCCACAACTTTATATTCACTACCTAGTTTTTCAATAATAGTTTTATTTAGATTTTCATCATTAATCGATCTCACAAAAACATTATCAGCTTTTATTTTATCTTTATCAAATAATACAGCTACATCACGTCCTGAAAAGCTTTGCTTTGATAAAAACATGGTTTTTCTACCTTAGCAGTATTTGTCGATGTTTCTTGTATCATTAGTTGCTTCTTGTTTACTTGAATCACTTTTGAAGTTTCTTTGCTAGGGAGCTCTTTCTTGTCTCCAGGAAGAGCTTGCTCTTTAGGAGTTTCTTTTTATCTTCTTTACTTCGTTCTCTTTTCTTTCTTATTCTCAGAAACTTTGTTTTCTCTTTTGAAGCCCTTCTACCAGTCTCTTTAGTCACTTCTTCTTATTTTTTATCATCAGTAACTTTTTCTCTTCTTTAGGGTTATCATTTTACCTTCTTTTTCAACTGAAGATTGATTCTTTTAAAATATTTTTCTAAAATAGACTTCACTAAGATTTTCATTATTAGGATTAACTGACTAACAATTCTTTTAACTTTAACTAGCCAGACAGATTTTATTTCCTGTTCTTTATTTTTATCTATTTTAATACCAGCTAATAAATAATTTACAAATTCTTTTCATCAATTGAATTTCCAATCAACCTTATCTTCAAAAATAGATTCAACTAATTTTTCTTCTCTGTAGAACTTCTACCACTGAGTCTGGTGTAGTTACTACAGATTCTGTAGTGAAGTTTTCAAGAGAAATTTCTTCTGTTTTAGATTTAGCCTGAAACAGTTTTATCTGTTACCAACCTACTTTATGATGTTCTATACTTCTCTTCGTGTTTACACTCCCGTCTACATATATGGAGATTCAATAGGTTTTGGTGCACTCAGATACTAATATTGTTTTTTAGGTTCTTCTAAAAGTAGTTTTTTCCATATCAACATTACTATTAACTTCTACTCTTACCACACCATTGTTTATATCTCTCATGTGCATAAAGCTGTTCCAAAAGATCCTGCAGCAATACCTATTAATACACTCTGCTATACCACTGAAACCTTTCTTATAGAATATTTTTCTTATTAAACATTATTTTTCTCCTTATAAAATTCACTTAAAAATTCCAACTTACTCATTATTCTGTCTTTTAATTATATTATATCTATTAAAATTCATCAAGTGTGAAGCGATTTTTATAACTTACAAAATAAAAATACCAGTATCAAAAAGCTAAATATTCTACTTAACTTTCTGATACCGACATTAATAATATATCATTTTTAAAATTTTATATTATTTAATTTGATGTTTATTCATTTCTCTTGGAAAAATATTTGTACAACTTTACGTAGCTCTTCTTTTTCTTTTTCTGGCCATTCACCTTCTTGTTGAGCTGCTGCACAAAAGTTCTGGATACTGACAGAAATTTCTCTTTACTGTACGTGTGTTAGCATGTTTTCACAAAATGGAATCTTCTTCATTAATTCCTTCGAACCATGAAAGTATTCTTTCTGCGGTCTCTTTATCACTAATCACTGAAAAAGTAAGACCTTTTCTTAATCTGTTCTTTGTTCCTGTTCTGTAAAAATCTTCTAACTTCATTCCTTGTTCTCCCTAAATATGTATATCTCTTAATTAAAGATTATATACTAAGAGTTAGGAAACAACAAATATATTCTACTGATAGAGATTATCAATATTATAAGTGGTTAATATTCAAATTATTACTTAAAAAATAATAACCATCTTTTATAAATATTCAATAGTATAAAACGCTACTTTTTAAACTTTAACCTACAACCAACAATAATGCCCTATTAATAATTTTACTCACTACTCATCCCTTCACTATCAAAGTTACGTACTCAACCCCAAACAACTTTATAAAAATTCACCTTTTCTATCCATCAAATTAACAAAAGAATCATCTTCTACAATGACACCATCTTTCATAAAAAGAATTCTATCATATAAAATAGTTTCATTTAACTCTTGTGTGACAACAAGAGCTGTCAAATCTCGGATTTTTTCAGAATTGAATTTTCAATTTCAGTAGTAACTGATTATCCAAAGATGAAGTAGCCTCATCTAATAATAAGATTGAGCGTTTTTAGCTGAATTCAGGCACGTGCAAATGCTAAGTCTCCTGTTTTTCTCCACCTGATAAATTCTGATGCATTCTCACCCGCATAAAGTTTGCAAACCTAATTCATTTCTTCTAAAATATAATTTTTCTAACCTGAGACTGCTGTACAGCTTGTTTTATATCGTCTTCTGCAAAAAGGTTGATTAAGGGTAATATTCGCGTCCTAAAAGTATCATCAAAAATATAAACATCTTGTTGAACAACAGTCATTAAATTATATAGGCTCTCTGATGAAATATCTTTTCAAAATCTTGATTTATCCAATTGAAATATGCCCACTTGTTACATCATAAAACGCAATAATAGATTCAGTAAAGTTGATTTTTCCACTCCCCTGACATACCTCGATTGCAATTTTTCTCCTTTTGAATATTCAAAGATAAATTATTAAATATCTTTCTCTCAGTATTAGGATAAGAAAATCTACATTTGAAAAAGAAATTACATCATCAAAATATTCTTTCCTTTTTACCAGTTTGAAGTTCAATTATATCTTTTACCTCAAATGAATTCAGTGTAACCTGACCTTCACGGAATTTTACTCATTCCCCACTACCAATTTCATTAAGTGGCATTACTACAAAATTGACTAGTTGGAACAATAGCTGTTACACTTCCAATTGTTGTATGACCATCAAAGACGAGATACATTCCTCCACCAAAGGCTACTAAAAACAATCATCCCCTGAAAGCTGAGAAATAACATTAGCAAAAACATCAAATTTCCTTTCATAAAATATACCCCATCCAATTTTTTCACTTTCATGATTGTAATCCTGACGGATAGCTTCTTTCACATTAAAACTTTTTATAACCAGAAACCCATGATAAAATATCTTTAACCTTAGCTAAATACTTCTGATCAGCAATAATAGCACTATTTTGTAAAGAAGTCTAACTCTGTCCAATAACTCCTGAAATTAGTCATTGGAATCATACTGGCAATGATAACCAATAAAGTTAAAAACCAGTTACCTATAAAACATGGCTATTAGTAGAGAAAAATCATCAAAGAAAAGTTTTTTGAAATATTAAAATACTGGTATAATAGTCCTGCTCAATTTTCTTCTATATTTTCGCAGTCAATATAGAAATATATCTTCCTGACTTTCTCCTTAGAAAATTCTCTATAATCCTTATCTAAAATGGATTGGAAACACCTTGTTTTTTATATCTTGACATAATTTTTCTACACAAGTTTATTTCTCAAACGAAGAGATATGAAATTAAGACTAGCATGAAGAAAATAACAGCAGCACTGACTAATATCCTTGGGTCAGAGCTTCTCTAGGGACATTCCTATCAATAATATCTTTAATAGAATAGCAAAAGCAATATTAGTTAAAGGGACTAGCATATATAGCATCATGAAAGTATAATAAGACTGTTTATGATTCTTTATCAATTGTTTCATTCTTAATCCACCTCATAATTCTTAAATTTTTATTTAAAAATGCGACATGAAATATTCCTCTAAATCAATATCTCTCTCATAATTTCTTTCATAGTGATTTGTCTGATTATTTCTCCATTTTTATGACACCAATCTTATCTGCTATCTGTGAAATTTCGGATAAGATATGACTTGAGATTAATATTGTAATTCCATGTTCTTTGAAAGCGCCAGCAGATTTCGAATTTCTTGAATTCCCTATGGATCCAAACCATTAATTGGCTCATCTAAGATTAATAATCTAGGTTTTGTTAAAAGCTCTAGCTAAACCGAGTCTCGCCTCATTCCTAACGAAAACTCTTTTACTTTTTAGTAGTATTTTTAATCCACCATACTTTAAGACATTTATTATATCTGATTCAGTAATATTTCCATATACCGAGTATGAATTTTCCAAGACTTCTTTTGCAGTACAGTTTTCATAAAAATTGGTGTTTCAATAATACTACCAATCTGACTTAGAATTTCCTCTCTGTGTTCTAATAAATTTTTCCTGAAAATTTCAATACTACCAGATGTAATTGTTGATAAGGATGATATACATTTTCATTAAAAGTTGTTTTTCCATAAACTCATTTGGCCCTAAAAATCCATATATATTTCTCCTTCACCAATTTGAAGATTAATACCACTCAAAATTTCTTCCTTATCAATCAGTTTTAAAAAGTTCTTTTATTCTCAACAATATTTCTCATTCTATACCTCTCTTCTCATATCTAGCTTCTCAATACGAGATTATTTTCTTCAGGAGTATAAATACTAACTTTGTATAGTCTCTTCTTTTAAAAGTAATTATCAAAAGAACTGCTACTATTTTAGTTGTTTTATTTTTATTCCAAAAATTCATTCCATTAAAGTAAGCTATACTACTCGATATTAATATCTTTTCTTGAAATATTATAAATTGAAACTGAAGCAATAATTATACTTATGAAGCTAGCAAATATTAAGAATAATGAGCTGTCAACAAAATTATTAGTTAAACTTCCGGGGTTGCATTAGATAACAATGCTGCTAAACCAAGTCCTGAAAGCATCGTTATAGGTGTTGAATACTGATCATGCCTATAACAAAAGGTAATACCCCAATTAATACAGTCCCACGAAATTCCAACTAAATTAATTAATTGATTAACTACTGATATAATCTGATTCAGTTAAAACCGCGACTAATTTAATTAATAATTAACAACTAAATGTGCAGTAAAATGAGCAATAAATGATATTACAATCACCTGATATAACTTTTCCCCATAGTAATTTAATTTTTAGGAAATAGGGTAAAGAAAACAACTGAAAAATTGTTCTTTGTTTAAATTCATCGATAAAAATTGTAGACAATAAATAAGCTTCAAAAATCAAAAATGCTGCTTTTTGTAAATAAAGCTGAAAACAATGATGTTGCAATGCCCAATTTCCCCATTTAGCAGCAACTCTAAAAATTATTAGAACTCTGTCCAACAAATTCTCCCAATTTATTATCCGTACCTAGCCCCTATAATTATAATTCGCAACACCTAATACTATCAATATAGTAACAAACCAAGCCAAAAATAATTTAGATTTTGAAACCTTATTTATTTCAATTTTTAATAAGTGATAAATATAGATTTTTCCTCCTAAAAATAAATATAGTTCATATTATTTAAACTATTCTAAACACATATTTAAATAACCGTTTAAATCAAATAAGAGTATGAAACATACCGATGGTACGCAAAACTAAAAATAATACATACTCTTGGTATGTTAATGAGTTTTTAATAACATACCTGAGTATGTTATTATTTTTTAAAATATCAAATACATAAAATATATTTAGAATAAGCAGAATAACCGACTAAATAAATAATATATCAATAAAAAGTCATTGGCTACAAGATCACTATAAGATTAATTATTTTATACCTTTTCTAAGTGATTAAATAATTGGAAAATTACTTCCATCATTTCATCAGAAATCAATTGTACCCCAAGCCCATCAAAAGAAAAGTTTCATCGAATTTCTTTTCTCTTAGTTCTCCACTGAATATACAGAAATTTGGAATCCAATCCAAATATTTAAAGTTAAAACAATCAAATCAGCTAGCTCTTCTGGATATTCTGTTTTAATTGATTCATCTTTTAACACCTTTCGTAAACTCGTTCTCTAATTTCTGGTAAAAATCAGAAAATAAACTTAGATACTGCTCTCCTAACAAACGTGGGCTCCTTAGCTTAATGCAGCTGAGATCATAAGCCTCTGTTGTTCAAAATTAGAGAAAGCATCCATCAAAGAATTTTTGTATTTTTCTAATCCAGTATCTCTCTCCAATTATAATTTAAAATCTCTTTGATTATTTTCTTTAATAATTGATTGTAATATTTTCTTTGTTCTCGACTCAAAATGATGATAAATAACACCTTTTGTCAATCCACCTAATCCATTTATTATATCTTGTATTGAGGTATTATCAAATCCCTTTTTAAAAATAAATCTTAGAAACTTCTAGCATCTAGTTTCAGTGGATTTCTATTCCTTACCATAATATCTCCTTCCTATCATACCAGCGGTATGTAATTTCATTATAATGCACTAAACTAATAATGTCAAGTTTCTTATTGTTCCTCCTACTTTTGTTTTAAAGTTACTCTTATTATTAGTTCAAGTTATTATAAAAGTAATGTATACTCTCTCCTTTCGTACATCACAATGTATTTACTGTTTAATGAATTCCTTGTAGCATTTTTATTTTGATTATTTGAGTTAGACAGACTAAGATTTAGATTTTTAACCTTACGAAAAATAAAAATGAGCTATTCTTGTGAAGTAACTTTATAATATTATAACCAATACAAAGTGTAGCTATATAGTCGTTTCCATAACGTGATAGTCTATGTCTTTTGTCACACGACTCATAAAAATCTATCATAGCAAGACCATTTTAAGTTGTCCCTCGGATCTGAGTTTCTAAGGTATGGCTAAATTCATATCCTATTCTGGATTTATAGTTATCTTGCCTTCCTTCAAGCTCTTTTCGAATTAAAAGGTATTGAGAATTTTAAAAGCAATTCTTCATCGGGTTTGTCCCATACAATGTCAGCATCATACATATATATCCAAGGATTCATAAATCCGACCATTAACAATCCAACTTTTCAATACTCGAGAGGCTTCTTTTATATATATTTTCTAAATCTTCTACATATACATTTGAAACTGGATTAAAATAATATCAAAATGTTTCATTTTCAAATGGAAATGGTTTTGCATATCACGTTTTTGAACTGTGTTGATTTTTAAGCCTTCTTTAGTAAACCATTTCATCTCTTTGCAATTGTGATTTAGAAAATCCATTATAGTTACATCATAACCTTTTTATAGCAAAAACTGGGCCTTGCTGACCACCACCACACAAGCTAAACTTAATATCTTTTTCCGTTTGCTTTTTCAAACCATTCTTTTGGAACTTTTTCCCAACAGTTAATGCAACAGAAATTGGATTATTTCTAGCTTCTTCTAATTGTTCGTGTGTCAACGGCTCCAGTATAGTCATACATTATTCCATCTATCTTCATTTAATTTTTATATAACTGTTCATCTTATAATCTCCTCGTAATTTTTCAAATGTCTTCAATGTTAAAAAGTATTCAATATATTTTTATTTGCGGTACCCTCAAAAGGAAGTTTACGTTAATTTATCTTTATCCTTACATTTTTCAATTCTATGGCTTTACTTACACTGATGGGCCTTATTTTTATAGCCCAACTCATAATGGCTAGAAGTAGAACTGACAAAATAAGATCCCAATGTACTACCACCAACCCATTTATAAACTGAAAATAATTCTTCATTTGTAAAGTTTTTCGGCTAGTTTCAAAACATCTTTATGAGATTTTTTGTAAAGCTTTTGTCGCATCTTCCAGAGACGTATTCTGATACTTTTTCCAAAATTCTACATTCATATCTCCGTAAGTTCTCCAGTTATATGGTTCAGGAATAAATGATTTCTCTTCTCCCTTTTGATTGGAACGTACCCAATTCAAAAACAAGTTTATGCCATTCATGTAGATGAGATTAAGATATCTCTTAAGTTTTTATCTCTTCCAATGAGCTCTCTCTTTTTATCTTTTGAAAAATCAAAAGGTGTATTTAACTCTTCACTCGTCATCTTTGAAATAAGTAAGTTTAACTTTTTCATAACTTTCTTAGCAACTATCATTAAATCATTTTTGTCGTTGGTCTTGGCATAATTAATCCTCCCTTTACAAAATACTATATTATTATCTTTTATAATTTTTCTTCTATTAATCACCTTTCACAAGTAACGTCACACACTCCATATGAAAAAGTATATCCAATCATCCTACCTCATCCATAAATCTTTTAACTACAACCCATACTATCGTTAAAAAAGTATCCGATATATTTTTTATTTGCGGCACTCTAATTTGAATCCATATTCATTTAGAAGTTGTTTTGAATAAATTTTTCATTTTTGAGTTTCTAACTTCTTTCCAAAGGATAGCCGCAACTTTTAACTCTGTTAGAATAATTATTGCTAAATTCATCTGCACAAAAATTCTTTCAGAAATTGATTCCTGACTGATGTCGAATTATCATACTTTGCATAATCTGACCTCCATAATATACTTTTATCATATCTTGAATTGTAAATCTTTATCGTTATCACTTTTACTTTTTCTCCGCCGTTGCCATATCAGCATTAAATTTAAACTGGGCTGACTCCTGTTACAGCTGAAAATAATCTAAATTTTTGGTTAAAGAAAAACCACATTCTAGCAAATAGTGTATTTAAAGATATTACTTCGGCATGTTTTTGTTTACTTTTCTTGTAGACTTTTCTATTCTATTTCCCTTGAAATATTGTTCAATAATATAGTTCAATTCTTTCTTTGTACATCTATACTCTAGTCCAAGAGACTTTACATATTTGTGAAAGTTCCTCCGATACCAATAGTACTTGTTAAATTCCTCAAATGATTCTATATCTTTAAAACTAGGTCTAATTTCTATCACACATTCACCTCGAAACTTCAATTATATATTTTCCTCTTAATCAACTTAATTTATTTTATTATACAATACTCCTTAGATTTCGTGAAATTAAAATAAAGACTTACTCCAAGTTACCAATATCCTTTAACGATAACTCTAGAATGATGCCTTTATTTTTCACACTTCATTTTATTCACTAGTTACAACTTTTGACATTAATACCACACACTCATCGATTCACTGTTACCTCATCACTAACGCTCTGCGATAACTATCTCATAAAGTATTCTGTAATTACGCTCAGCCTACACCTTGTCATTAAAACGACTGCTTCAACATGGCTCGGTTCTCCAACGAGTAACGCATTTCATATCCACTGTACACAGGAATGGTAGAACGCCTATTTTTCACCTTAAAATGGGTATGTCAAAACGATACCAATAATGCCCCCTGAAAAAGGGGTGGTTTTCTCGGGTATAACCCTTGTTACTAACACGCACTCAAGGCGCTGGCTTTCACATTCGTTCAAGCCCTATTGTATTTTTAACCCCGCTACCCGTTAAACGGGTTTATCTATTTTTATTTCCAAATGGATTTGTATATACTTTCGTTATCAGTTTGTCTATTGTAATCTCATGCGATTATCGTTCTCTGACATATTTTCTTATTGTACTTTCATTTAATACTACAGTACTTACATAGTATCCTTTCTACTCAAAAACTTTCTATTCCAATACTTCATATTCCAGGTTTTATGAATATCAAATATCATCAGTGAATTTTTCCTTTTCAAATCCCCCATAAAACTTGATACACATATATTTTGGCGGTATTGATAGTAGCAAATGTATACGATCTGGCATTATGTGTCCTTCTATTATTTCCACTCCTTTATACTTACATAACCTTTTTTATTATATCTACTATATCTCGTTTGTATTGATTAAATTCTATTTTTCGTATATACTTAGGTAAATACAATATGGTATTTACATAACCACTTTTGTATTCGATAAACTATTATGTTTATTTGTCATATTAAAAATCATCCTTTCTTTATTTTAGAGCTTGAACTACTCTTTTATTTTATCAAGAAAGGATGATTTTTCAATTGTTTAACTTTTGTCCTCGCACCCACATTAGTGGTGGTTTTTGTTCTCGGAGACTTCGCCTCCTCAACTGGCTAAAGCCCTTTAATTAAAATCTGGAGCATGGTCATGCCCCGGATTTATATATACAGCCAATAAAAGGGCAATGATCAAAAGTCCTAAAATTTAACAAAGTTCATATGAAAACTCATAGGTGCAGTGGTTTATTGATATCTAAATTCGTTTTATAAAAAGCTTTTTTAGATACGCAAACGACATCTACAAAATACATTTACATCCTATGTGCCTTTTAGGACTTTTTAACGTCAAAATTGCCTTTATCTACAAATACAAAAATGCTTGTAAATAGCTTAAAATCAGATCTTCACCCTCTTGTTCGCTGTAGCAATACCACGCACTCAGCGGTTCTCTGTTACTGTATTACTACCTCTACGACAGCTATCACATAAAGCACTCTGTAATTAACGGCTCTTTGATCTACTCTCTTGTCCCATTAAAACAACTGCTTCAACCCCTATGGTTAAGGGAAACATATATCACACTCGTAGTCGGAAAACATATCCAACATTGGCTCTCGTTTGTGGGAAGATATCAACGGTTTTGTCTGTTCGTGAGAACATATCAACTCAAATCATTTCATGATTAATCCCTATCAATGGCTTCCTGAATAATCTTATGACAACATACCCCCAAAGGATTGTTTTTCCTTACAAAGCGAATTTTTTCATTGCTCCAGTTATGGCATTTACTTTTTAACGGTTTTCGCACCATAGCTTTTACAACTTCTTCAATTCACTCGATCTTCTGTGACTTTTGCTGCAATAATAAGCATACTTAGGATCTGCATCTTTCTTAAAACCAGATAGGAACCCTAACTTGGTCTTTTAAGAATTTTATTTCTTTATCTAAGTTATAGTAAATAACGTCGCAGTCCTCATTCATGCATATCTTATATCGATCTCCATCAACGGCATTACGATAATCATCTGTCACAAGTGTTCAACGGTTATCCTACTAACTGTTACTCCTTCATTATTACAGACAGGGCAACTCTCCTTTGTTCTATTTAAATTTTGTGTGATACATTCACAGCAACATTCATCAATAACTTTCAATTACATAACCTCCATATCTTTAAAAACCATTTAATTCAAAGGTAAATCCCAACCAATTTTCATTTATAGTTTTTAATTAAAAATACCCCTTGATTGTATCGTCAATTATCGGTATCATTCAAGGGGTGAATAGGAAAATAGTTTATAGATTCTTTTTACATTCAAAAGCTCTAAAAGCATTTAATACTGCGATGATAGTTACACCTACATCTGCAAATATAGCTGCCCACATAGTAGTTATTCCAAAAGCACTCAAAATAAGAACAATTATTTTTATTCCAATTGCAAATACTATGTTTTGATGTGCAATTTTTAGTGTCTTTTTAGAAATCTTCATTGTAGTAGCAATTTTCGATGGTTCATCAGTCATAATCACAACATCAGCAGCTTCAATGGCCGCATCAGAACCTAAACCACCCATTGCTATTCCAATGTCTGCACGAGCTAATAGGTGCATCATTGATTCTGTCACCAACAAAGGCAAGTTTACCTTTTTAGATTTTTTTATGAAAAATAATTCTTCTAGTTTTTCAACTTTGTCTGCTGGCAATAGTTCTGCATAAACCTTATCAAGACCAAGATCTTTAGCAACTTTTGAACCAATACTTTTATTATCACCTGTCAACATAACTGTTTGTTTAATATTAGCTGCCTTAAGTTCCTTGATTGCTTGTGCTGAATCTTCCTTTACCTCATCGGAAATTACAATGTAACCTATATTTGTATTATTAACAGCAACATGTACAATAGTACCGATCAGCTCTCCCTTGAAATAAGGGATATCCATCATTTTCATAAGTTTGATATTTCCTGCCATAACCTTTTTGCCATCTACTGTTGCAATAACACCATGACCTGATATCTCTTCTACATCTGAAATACGTCCATTGTCTATTTCTTTGCTATATGCACGTTTCAGTGAAAGTGAAATCGGATGATTGGAATAGCTTTCCGCATGTGCAGTTAATTCTAGTAGCTCTTCTTTGAAACTCCTTCGGATGAATTTCCTGTACATTAAATACGCCTTCGTTAGTGTTCCAGTTTTATCAAAAACAACAATTTCAGTTTCTGCTAATGCCTCTAAATAATTACTACCCTTGACTAAAACACCTTTTTTTGAGGCTCCACCTATTCCACCGAAGAAACTCAAAGGAATTGAAATAACTAAAGCACACGGACAGGATACCACAAGGAATGCTAGTGCTCTATATATCCAATCACTAAAAGTCGCCCCGTCTATAACAAGAGGTGGTATAATAGCTAGAAAAACTGCAATTATAACCACAACCGGTGTATAATATCTCGCAAACTTCGTAATAAATTGTTCTGAATTGGATTTTTACTACTTGCATTTTCAACTAAATCAAGAATTTTACTTACAGTAGATTCTCCAAATTCCTTTGGTAACCTCTGCTGTAATAACCCCATTAATGTTGATGCACCCACTTAGGGATATCACTTCCAACTTCTACTTCACGAGGAACAGATTCGCCTGTTAGTGCCGATGTATCAATCATTGAACTTCCTCAATTACCTTGCCATCAAGAGGAATTTTTTCTCCTGCTTTAATTACAATAATATCTCCAATTTGTACTTCATCTGTCAACTTTGACAAGTTCATCACCTTTTTAACATTTTGCATAATCTGGTCGAATATCCATAAGGCTTGCAATTGACTTCTTTCGACTTGCCAACTGCATAGCTTTTGAAACAGTTCTCCAACTTGATAAAACAGCATAACTGCAACACCTTCAGGATACTCACCAATAAAAATGTACCAATTGTTGCAATACTCATTAAAAAAATTTTTCATCGAAAACTTGACCTTTAAAAAAATATTTTTTACAGCTCTTTTACAACATCTCCACCTACAATAATGTAACTTATTATAAAGAGAGCAATCTGTAACTATTCGTTATTTTAAACTAAGCAATACTGCTGTAGCTAACACGCTGCACCAATAATTATTCGCCATAGTCGTTTTGTCACACTAAATAGCCTCCTTTAAGCTTTTTCCATAGTTGTATCGGGTTCGATTTTTAACTATTTTTCGGCCTCTGCTATTATTGTTGACATTTTTTCATCCTCACCATCAATAACGAGTTTTGTATTCAAAGTTAACAGTAGCTTCTTTTCACTCCATCAAGCTCATTAATAGCCTTTTTCCATTTTTGCCAGCGCAATCTGCACAATCTAAACCTTCAAGTATAAATTTCTTTTCATTATTAAATCCTCCCTAAATATTATTTGTAATTTTATTTTGAAACTACATAGTCTTTTTCAAATTTTCTTGAAGCATTGCTCATTTGAAATGAAGACTTAAATATATGCCCAAATATCTTCAAAAATATCTCATTCTACCGCATTACTACTTCTCGTTGATATGAATTAGACCTTGGTCAAATATTTCTCTATGATCATCAACTAATGAATAATATACTACTTTGCCTTCTTTTCTGTTTTTCACTAAATTAGCTTGTTTTAAGACTCTAGCTGATGGAAATTGCTGATTGTGTCATGTTAAGTAATACAGCGATATCACAAACACATATTCTCAGCTTCATGTAAAAGCCCATAATATCCTGATTCGTGTTGAATTCCAAATACTTTAAATAATTCTCGCTAGATCATAGAAAGGCTTTTCTTCTGAGGCATTTTATCTCTAACTTGATTTACAATATCCTCATGATTACTATTGCAGTCATCATCTTCAATTGAATTAAATTTTTTTAGTCATATTATTACCTCTTTTTAAATCATTTCATCTAATTACTTGAATAATCATTCATACGTTGTATATTTATTATATTATTATTTTTCTCGTGTCAAATAGTTATATGAGCATTTATTCAAGTGTTTTTATATTATTTAAAAATATCTCAAAAACATCTACTAAGACATTAGTACAGTCCTTTCTCGGTATCCTGTTCCATACTATATCCTTTTAAACAATTCCTTAAAAATAAAGACTCTCCTCTGTACAAGTTTTCGGTTTCTTTAATAGCTTCATCTAACAGCTTATTACATCACTCATGTGGTCAACTCCCTTACCAATAACCTTATAAACAACATTTTTTGATAATATCACATGTATAAATCATGTAAAATAGTCAGCAAAAACTGCCAATCAAGAGAACCTAACTCTTAATTGACGGTTTATATTAGTATTAAACTCATACTTCCATTTCAATTCCAGATTTAAAAGCATATTACAAAGTAGTCATCATAAACACTAACATTCTGGATAATCTTCCTTACTAGGGTATCATCATAACGTGTAACCATTACTGGAATATAAGTTATAAATTTCGTCTTTAAAATGTCCGTTATTTGTAGTTAATATGTTGGGTACATTTTCTAGCACAAAATACTTCGGTCTAACAACACTAACTACCTCAAAAATATTTAAATAAACTAATTACGTGGATCGTCCATTATTTTTCTTTTTCCCTTTTGAGAAAATCCTTGACAAGGTGGTCCACCAACAATTACGTCTATATTTTTATACTCATTAAAAACATCATCAATATCTAATTTTGAAATATCTTCATTAATCATTTTCACTTTAGGATGATTTGTTTTATAAGAATTAGCTATAGAATAGTCAACTTCATTTGCTAAAACAATTTCTAAAATCCTGAGTCGAAAAATCCTTTAGATAGTCCACCAACTCCAGAAAACAAATCAATAACTTGTCTTTTTCATCTTCTCACCCCTCATATTCGCTAATTTAGCATATTTTTCTTCTAATTCAACACTCGATAAAAATTTCTATTTAATCTATAGCTTGCAATTGCAGAAGAACCGCTTCCTAGAAATGGATCTACTACTAAATCGTCCCCTCATTTGAAAGCAATCTTATAAAATGTTCTGAATAATATAATTGAGCTTTTTATGTTGGATGTTTACCTAATTTCTTCCCTAGCAGTCGTGACAGATGTTTCAATATAGTTCTAGAACCAATTTACATATTATTGAATATTTCTGTTTTTTGTTTTATAAGTAAAATATATCCAGCACTCATTTGAATTAACAAAATGTAAATTCATATTTCTAGAGCATTGGATTTGTTTTATGCCAAATTCCAGTGGTTTTATAATAAAACCAAATTCATTGCTATTTCCAACAAGAGTTTCAACCCTTAATATTGACATAAAAACTATCATGGAAGCACCATTCTTAAGTATCCTACTTGATTCTTTTTAAAAACAATCTCATATGTGTCTTTCCAATCATTAAAAATCTAAATCATCCCAACCAGCAGCACCATTAGAACTCATTTTTGTAGATTTATATCTTCCCGTTCATGAAAATTCGCAATATTATATGGAGAATCTGTAATAATTAAATCAACTGTAGATGAGTCTAACTTCCTCAATTCTTCTATGCATTCTCCATTTATTATTTCAATCATTTTTAATACACCCATAATTTCTGATATGTCTCAATCCAATGCATCACAAATTTCTGAGCAAAAATATCGGTAGTTACATTCTCACCATTCTTTAATTTATAAAATGTACTCCTACTTACATTTGCTTTTTCCATAAGCTCATTATGTTGTATATCTAAATCAATAAGTTTTTAAATAACCTTTTTATAACTTAATTCTATATAACCTCCAAGATTATTTTTTTCGATAGCTAATCTCGTACATATATACATTAAAAATACTTATGTTTGTTATTACATACAAATTTATTATAACATTAACTATAGGTTATTTTTAATCAATTGATACATCACTTAAAAAGCTAAAAATAAAGGCAGTCCGGAGACTCACCGATATTTATCTCTCTGCACCTTTTACTATGGTCTTTCTTATTAGACTTAGTTTTGTCATCTATCTTAAAAGCTTTTTATTTGACCTAATATAGAATTTTTTCCTCATCATCATACCCTCCAACTTTTGAGTATAAAAATAGACAATAGAGCTTTTTAATTCTCTATCGTCTAAGATTATCTAATATTTATTTTTCTTTAAATTGATTTTATTGTATAGTTTAATAATTCTATTAATCCAATTATAAAATTAAACTGGGATTCATAACAAATCCCAGTTTCATAATTAGCGTGTTCTTTTAATATAATTTTGTTTTAATTTTCCCCTCTGCTCGTTCGTTTCTCTTATCTTTAAATAACTAATATATTTCATCTTAATAATATATTATAACACTTAGAGATATATACCTGCTATTTTACCAATCATTCAACTTACACTTCTAAAAATATGTTAACTTACTCTTAAACTTGCAATAAAAGAAGCTAACGCCCAAAATAAGCAGAACACCATAATGATATACAACAACGCCGTTCCAATACCAAGTAGGAATGTAATAAATGCAGAAAGTCATAGCTGTCATTCTTTTCTATTAAATCATTTTGAAGTGTCTCAAAGCATCCATGATGGCTTCTTCTTTTTCAGGTGTACACTGTGGAATAATTTGTTTCTCCTTTTTTGACTTGTTGTAATGTTCTCGTAATTCTATTCCACATTTCACGTACTTTTTATCTGTGCAATATATAATGTTGAAACTTTTTAATTGAAATTTATTCCAAACATATTCTTTTGATTTGAGCATATGTTGCTTTACTCTCCGCACTTGTCAAATCCATCTCATCCAACTCAATTTCAACACTTATGTGCTTATCGACATCAAGTTTGGGACAAAAGTGCTACTGTCTCTACATGATACGTTCCAGGGAACATATCTACAGGTTGCACTGCACCTAGTTTATAACCTAGCCCTCTCATAATTTCCATATCACGTGCTAGAGTTGCTGGATTACAGCTCACATAAACTATCTTTTCTATTCCCATTGAAGCTAAGTCTCTTAAGAAACTTTCTTCGCATCCTTTACGTGGTGGATCGACTATTACGCATCGATTTGAACATCTTTTGAAATTAGATCCCAATGACATCTTCGCTTTACCTAGTAAAAATTCTGCATTAGTTATATTATTATTTTTAGCATTTTCTCGAGCATCTAAAAACAGCAGCTTTCTACTATTTCAATACCATATACTTTCTTAACTTTCTTCGCTGCGAATAAACTATTGTTTCAATACCACAGTAAGCATCGATTATCGTATCAGTTTCTTTTAACTCAGCAAGTTCTAACGCTTTACTATATAATACTTCTGTTTTAACTGGATTTACTTGATAGATGGAAACATGTCTATAAACCGTTTAACGATAGAATAAGGTTATCGTTAAACGGCATACCCTCGACAACCTAGTATTTATATGTCGCACTTTTCTTTTCACAAATTCATGAATCAATTTATTTACAACCTGTGGTCTATCAGTGTTCGGAATTATGACCAGCATTATCAATCCACTCAACAGGCTTCCCAGATCTCATATAATTTTTAAATATCGGACACAGGAACCTCTCTATCTTCTTTACGCATATCACCATATGTGACATTTTATTTCATAAGTCAGATCTACTGCTTTTGCCAAGATTTTATATCCATGCCCTACTAGATGAGAATATCTTTTTGTTTCCATCATAAACCATCATCATATCCAACATTAATTTTTCTTCCGTATTCAGTTGTTGATACGCCTTTCGGCCCCAGTTTCAAAAAGTATTTTCCATGGATAAATTCTATATATTACTTCTACTTTTTAATAACCATAATTCTATTACGGTATAATACCGCCTTTGAAGAGGAGCTGAATCAATAGTAACAATACCATTTAGTTTTTCAGAAAATAGTTCTGCAGCAAAATCTGTCTAGATAACCTCCCATTGATTGTCCAATTAAGATTGATTGATCAATTCCTTCATTTATTATATATTTCATACAAACCATTTTGCTTCATCAAACAAATCAAAAATCAAGGTCAAAAAGGATATGATGAAGGATGTCCATGGGTGCATCCCAAACCAATACTCTGAACTTATCCTTAAAATATTCTATCTGTTTATCAAACAATCTATGATCAGCAGTAAGTCCTGGCAAAAATATAAGAGCGATTCTTGATTGTTTATTAATTTCATTTATCCAATAATGACTCACTCTGATGAAGTCTCTAGTGTTTTTCCAGCATTATTGTCCCCCACAACACTAATTTGTCATTGTTTAAAATAAATCCCATTATATAATTTCATAAACTCTTTGCAAACTTTGCTAAGTTCATGATCAAGTAGTAGCTAAGATCTCTTCACTATCATTAGCTGTTGATGTCCAATTATATGATACGTGCATTACATAGTCCATATCTATGATACAAAACTTATCATACACACGGTTATATCCTCTACTTCTCCATCTCAGAATAACAACAATATCTAATTCAACAACTCAACTCTCACACTTTTTAGCCTTTTTTCCTTTGAATAAGTTATCGAATAGCGTTTATCCTCCCCTTTAACAAATTAGTCCGATTGTCCAGAAATTCTGTATTACTAGGCTTAAAACAGCTCATCAGTTCCTAATCCCTAACATCAATCAACACACTCGGAGGTTCAAACTTTCTTTTCATATCAAAGGTTTCTCTCCTCATTCTACGAGCACTTTTCTGAGAGTTATAAAATATTCTTCTACTTCTCTAATTATTTCGTTCAAGAAGTGTTACTGCTTCTACATGATACGTTCCTGGGAACATATCTACAGGTTGCACTGCACCTAGTTTATAACCTAGACTTCTCATGATTTCCATGTCTCTAGCTAATGTAGATGGATTACAACTAACATAGACTATCTTTTCTATTCTCATTGAAGCCAAATCGCTAGGGAAACTTTCCTCACATCCTTTACGTGGTGGATCGACGATAACTGCATCTAATTTTATATTTTGTGAGATTAATTTTTATTACATCCTCACTCTTACCTAGTAAAAATTCAGCATTTTCAATATTATTATTTTTAGCATTTTCACGAGCATCTAAAACAGCCGCTTCTACTATTTCAATACCGTATACTTTCTTAACTTTCTTCCTGCGAATAGACTTATTGTTTCCAATACAGTAAGCATCAATTATCGTATCAGTTTCTTTTAACTCAGCAAGTTCTAATGCTTTACCATACAATACCTCTGTTTGAACTGGATTCACTTGATAAAATGAACGAAGTGAAATCTTGAACTCTATTCCATCTAGAGTGTCAGTTATATAATCTTGTCCAAATAATTTTTCAGTTTTATCACCAAAAATTACATTTGTCTTCTTATCATTAATATTCAACATAATACTAACGATTCTATCATCTAATTTAGATATTTTTTTCAACGAATTCATCTAATTTATTAAACTTCTCTTTCACGACAATACCTACCATGATTTCACTTTTTACGGTATTTGTTCTGAACATAATATGTCTAATTGCCCTGAGTGGTTATTTTTCATCATAGACAGATAAGTTAAGCTCTGAAATTAGACTACGTAATTTGTTCATTAATACATTATGTTCGTCATATTGAATAAAACATTTTCTATATTAACAACATCATGGCTTCGTGGTTTATAATATCCCATCTTAACTTCACCATTAACTTTTTGTACTGGAATCACAGACTTATTACGATAATAGTATCCATCTTCCATTCCTAAAGTTTCTAATACTTCGACATAATCCTTCCCAAGAGCTTTATCCATAACATTTTGAACTTTTTTCTTTTTAAATTTCAACTGTTCTTCAGTTCATATGAACTCATTTGGTTCCTGAAGTTTTCGGAATACCATCAATCTCTATTTTTAGAACTTTCAATAATATTAAGAACTCTTTCCATAACCAAAGATTTTTTCTTTAATTTAATTATCTTAAACTCGATTACTTCACCTTCTATAACATCTTCAATAAAAATCGGAAAATTATCAATTTTACTACACCAAGACCATCGTGGGTATAATCTATAACTTTCCTTCGAATATATCATTTTTCTGCATAATTAACTCTTTCTAAAATAAAAGGAGAACAGACATGAGAAACTGACTTCCCTACTCTGTTCTCCTACATTTCAATATTTATTAAACTATCTTTACATGCTTAAACTAATTACTTTAATTGAATTAACAAACTCAAGATCTTTAATTCGTTTTATTTAATTTTTCAATATTTATATCACCTGAACTTAGCTCTAAAGAAATAATTATCGTAGCTTTTGCATTAATCGGCACTGGTTTTGGTGAGATAAGTAAGTACACTGCACTTAGCTTCATTAACAACCGCTAAAATTCTGCCTAATATTCCAGGAATATCATCACATCAATAGATAGTGATAGAATAGATTGTCTTTTCACATCTTGAATCGGGAAAGATTGTATCTTTATATTTATAGAATGCACTTCTACTTTAAATCAAATCTTTTAGAAGCTTCTAAAATTGATAATTTCGAATCTTCTTCTAAAGCTTTTTCATCGCCACATGTCTTCTTTACAGCTTCTGGCAATACATCTCTCTAATTATATAATAAACTTTTTCTTTATCCAGTGGTTATCTCCTACTCTACGAATTCAAACTCACCTTTAAGGATCTTAATAGTATCACCGTTTTTACATCCTCTCGTCACGTAAAGCATCATCTACACCCATAGAACGCATTTGTTGAGCAAAAACGTCTAACAGAAGCATCATGGTTGAAATCAGTCATTAAGAATGCACGTTCAATCACCAGGTCCACTTACTACATAAGCACCTAGTCATCACGAGTAATCTTGAATGTTTCATCCCTTAGGTTTATGTTTATAAAAGAACTCTGTTTTTCCATACTTTCTTCTTCAGTATCAAGTTCATATAACGTATTTGGATCTGTGTTATCTAGAATATCACTTATTTTATAAAGTAGTTATCAATATTACTACGTGTGAAGTGCAGAAATTTCCAACGATATCCACATCTTCACCATCATTTTCTAATTGTTTTTAAATTCTTTAAGATTTTCACTGCAACTGGAATATCCATCTTGTTAGCTACTACTACTTGAGGTCTTTCTAAAAGTCTCATGTTATATTCTGCTACATTCTTGGTTAATAATTTTATAATCTTCATATGGATCACGACCATCAGTTGCTGACATATTTCACTACGTGAACAATAACTTTCGTTCTTTCCAATGTGACGTAGAACTGATGTCCAAGACCCACACCTTGACTCAGCTCCTTCGATTAATCCTGGAAGGTCAGCCATCAACAAAACTTCAGTGATCTTTGTTTCTACTACACCAAGATTTGGTGCTAATGTTGTAAAAGTGATAATCAGCAATTTTTTGGTTTTGCTTTTGATGTTATTGATAATAATGTTGATTTACCGACTGAAGGGAATCCAACAAGACCTACATCTGCCATGTTTTAATTCTAAAGTCAGATTTCTTTCTTCCTGGTTCACCATTTTCAGCGATCTCTGGCGCTGGTTTGAAAAGGTGTTGCATGAACGACAGTTTCACGTCCACGTCCTCACGAGCTACTACTCTTCGCTCATGTTCTACTAAAGTCTGCAATACTTCCAGTATCAGTATCACGAATTACAGTCCTGGTGGTACTTTTAGGTATAAATCTTTAGATTTTCTACCATGCATACCTTTTACCTCATTCCGTTCTCACCATTAGAGTAAATAATTTCTTCTGATAACGATAATCCATGAAAGTTCTTAAACCTTCATCAACTATAAATACAACGTTTGCTCCACGTCCGCCGTCACCCCTGCTGGACCAACTCTTTGAACATACTCTTTTCTCTAAATGCTCTAATCCATTCCCACCATCACCTGATCGGACGAATATTTTTACCTCATCTAAAAACATAAAATCTCCTATACAATTCTCTTTATTTTCTTAAATTTCAACTTTTTAAACTATATAAAATTCAACTTTGATAAAAGTTCATATCCCATGAACTATTATAACATAATTTTTCCTTTGATAATAATATTTAGCGAGATTTTAAACAAAATATACGGCTGCATACACAGCATACTTTACTCCTACAGGCAGGACTCGAACCTGCGACCCTCTGATTAACAGTCAGATGCTACTACCAACTGAGCTACTGTGGAAAAATCTCTAAATAAAAATGGAGCGGGTGATGAGAATCGAACTCACAACATCAGTTTGGAAGACTGAGGTTTTACCACTAAACTACACCCGCATGAATATTTGTTATTAACTTATATATTAATTATATAATAGATGTTATAGTTTGTCAACAACTTTTTAATTTTTATTTTTTAAAAATTTTTTCTAATTTTGATTAGCTTTACTAAAGAATTATTTTTGAAAATAAAGCAACATCTATAGAAAAATTAACAATATTTTCAATTGATAATATATAGTATAATGTTTTTCTTTTAATTTGTAAAAGGTATTTTTGTAGTAAACTATAAAATTTATTACTACTTTTAAAATTTTAAAAACCCTAATCAATGTATATTGATCTAGCCTATTCTAGTATTATATAATTTTTATATAAAGGTAATTCAAGATATTTTATAAAAATTATATATTATAGATTAGGAGAGAAAATATGAAATCTAAATTACTATTTACAGTTCTATTATCAGCATCTGTAGTTTTAGTGGGTGTTCATTATTTAAAAGTGATCTAATTAAACAAAGTAAAATCTACAGCAGAAAATAAAGCGACAACAAAAATGAAAATTCGTCAGATAAAGTATACGGCTTAATGAAGAATGGATTGTAGATGGTCAATGGAGATTAAAAATAACGAGAGGTTAAAACTACTCAAGATAGAACTAAACTATATCAAAGATAAAATAGCACAAGTAGTTATCATAAAATATACTTACGAAAACTTAGGTTTTTAAAACGAATATCAAGATCTATTTTTAACCCCTAGAACAGTTGTTGATGGAGCAGAAAAGGAGGCTAGGATTTATCCAGTTAATTCTTCAAAATATCCCGAACCTACTCCAGTTGGTGCAATTTCAGAATCTACTATGGGATATGGTTTAAGCGTGAGAAAGTGACAAAATTAAAATTTCTTTTTCACAATTCGATAAAGATGGTAAAAATGGAAAATGCTACTTTTGAAGTTCCAGTAACTAAATAATAAGATAAAAATAAAGGTTTGATATACAAAAATATAATGTATATCAAAACCTCTGCTTTTTAGCATAATTAATTATATTTATAAAACTACTCACCTATCCATATTTTTGAATTTATTAAATTAAAACTTATATAAAGAAAATTTTTATAGTTATTCCCCTTTAAATTCCGTATACTTTTTATTCGTTCCAAAACTTTCTTTAATTGGATATTTTTAGAATTAACAACTATCTTATCAGCTATAATCTTTTCTACATCAAGATTTAAATTATCTGCGAGCATAAAAGCATAAATAAAAACATCTGCCAATTCCTCTCTAATCTGTGGTAATTTTCCACGATACAGTTTCCTCAGATGTTTTCCATTGAAATAATTCTAATAATTCACTTGCTTCTAGAAATTGATATCGCTAAATCTTTCTCGTTATGAAATTGTCTCCAATTTCTCTCATCTCTAAACTTATTTATTTTTTTCTATTGTTTTTTTCATTATCCTTCACCTCAAATCTATTATAACATCACATTTTTAAAATTTCATTTATGTTATTTTAAATATGTGGGTCAAGTGTGGGTCAAGTGTGGGTCAAAAGTAGAAACAAAAAGCCTAAACGTTGATACTTAAGGCTTCTCTAACTTTATTATTTAGTTTCTCTGTTTGGTTTTTAAGTATCTCTGTAATTACTGACAAATTACAAAGGTTATTATATCAAGGTTTTGTATAATTTGATTTTCTATGTTTAACTGCAATATTTTTAAAAACATATTCAATAACATTGTCAAAACATTGTCAACATCTAGCACATATCAAAGGAATTAAGTAGGTTTAAAATTTATAGTATAGGTATAGTGCATTTTTGCACTAACCACTTTTTAAGGACTGGTTTTCTAACTGTCTTTTTAGGGTCTTAGAAATGTTAGGATACTTTTTAAGGGGTCGGAAATGTCGGTATGTTCTTTTTATGGTCTCTAAAATCTCCATATTGTTATGATTATTTAAAAATATACACGCTGTATTTTCTGTTCTAAGCGTTCTGATTACACTTTCCTTGTAATTATATCATAATCTTTAACTTACAAGGCAAATAAACGCTTATATATGTTTACTGCATTAGAAGCGGTATAAATGCCACTGTTACCACTAATTCATATATAATTTTTATGCCAACAATTCTAACATTTTTACCTATATAGATTTTTGTCCAACATTTTCCTACATTATAACTTTCACACGAAAAATATATGTACAGTGACGGCGTGAAGTCCGAACAACATGGTGAGAGGTACTATCCCCCTTTTAAAACTTCTTTTTCGATCTATATGTTTTTATTTAATTTTTGAAAAACTCCTTTAAGACTGCCAGAAACTGCAGATTTTTAAAGCTATAGGTTTTTTACTCACATTTTCCAACAATTTATGTAAAAACGTTATTTTTACCTCTAAAAATGGTAGTTTTTTGTTAGTAAAAAGTAGTTTTTCATACTGCTGTTTAACGTGTTTCAACTCAATTTGAGTGTAATTATATCTATTTTTCACTCAGAAGCGGTCTAATAACTGCTTATTACCGCTCATAAGGATAGTCACTGTTCATTATTATTGTTTTTCTCTATACATTTTCAAACCTTAGTATTTCTTAGCATTCTACCTAGTAATTTATACCTTTTTACCGCTTCTAAAAATAGTGTATTTTATGAATTTTTTCACGTTTCAATATAATTTTTATCTAAAAAGACACCTATTAATAGATGTCTTGGTTGTGTATATCAAGTTTTGTTCTTTGTTCATTCATTGTTCAACAGTTTTATATATCCAGTTTTTCAAGATACTCATTATGTAACTTCACGGTACCGTTCACTTTTTAAACCTACCAGTCTTCTACCTTTTGCCATTCTTCTAACATATAGTATCGCCACCAAAAATATAAATCTTTATTCTTATATCTTCATTTGGTCTATAACGCTTGATGGTATTCTCTTTCTTTCTCTATTGCTATTTTGAGTTTACTTATCTTGTATTTTTCAGTATCTTGTATTTTTAGCTAATAGATTAGTACCAGTAAAAATCATAGTTAGTTCTACTGCATGTTATTTTACTTTGTATAGTCCATGGTCTGATATGATTTACTATGTTGTTTTTCTTTCTGCAACTCTTCCACTAAGTCGTATAATCTATATAACTGTTCTGTTAAGGCTCTATATCTATTTAATTTTTGCTTTTTACTCATTGTTCAATCTTTGTTCAACTCTTGGCAGGGTTTTTAACTTTTATATATCCTTTATCAGATAGTAGATTGAACAACTTCATCTTTATGTTCATCAATAATCTTGTTTTTCTTCATCAGTTGCCTTACGTGAAAAATTAAAGTATACAGCTATCAATAATTCACGTTCTAAGCTGTCTATTTTTGTTTAGGTAGGTTTCTATAGCTTCCGCTTCTTTAATGGTCGTATCGTCCGTATAACGTTCTATTATAAGGTCTAATTTAGATAGTTCTTCTCTTGATAACTGCATATTGTTTTATTACTCCTAATTATTTTAGCTATGTGTAAAGTAAGCTAAGCGTAGGGGTATATTGAATAAATCTCATTATCTTTAAAATACTCTATGCGTAATAAAAATTCATCTTCTTGTAATTCTTCATTGATGTATTTGTTAATATTAAAACTTAGGGGTTTAATGTGTTTCTGATACTTCTTCTACTCTAACTATTTTTATACATTGTTCTAATCTCCTTTAATTAAATTCCCTACTGGCAAACCATTGTTCATATGGTTTATAACGTTTATACACTGGTAGTAATAATATTTTGTTACGTTTATAATATAAAAATCTCATCAGTTGGCTTCATGTCTATTAATTCACTCTCCTAGCAATTCTTGAATTATATCGCTTGCGGTTTCGTTCCAGTTATCCCAGATTATTATGTTTTCATTATATCCACATATCGTATAATCACGTTATAGTTAAAGCTAATTCCATTAAAAATAGTTTTCTATATCTACTAATGTAACGTTTTTCTTACGCTAATTAATTTCTCACTAAGTCTAACTTTATTTTATCTATGTTCATTTTCTAACCTCCCAATTTAGATTTTTGGTCGTCTTGCTTTTATTTTAGTTCTTTTTCTAATTTATTACCGTAAACTGAAAAAGATATATTGTGTATACCATACATTTTTACTTTTTGGTCGGTGAATTTAGGGTTTTTGTTATCTCTAATTTTAATTTGTTATCTTAATGTTAAACTAATTTTTGTTAGCGTAACAGGAAAAACTGCATAATAGCGGGTTGGTTAAAATCAAATATCTTGTTATCTTATTTTCGTTAATTTTTCTTTTATGTGTATATATAGAGATTAATTATTATTAATATTTTTATAAAAATTTAATAAATTCAGATACAAGATAACAAGTACTATAACCGTTGGTATAATAACCTTTGCTGTTATCTTAATAGAAAAATAAGATAACACAAGATAACATAAGATAACAAAAAGTTATTACGTTTATTTACTACTTGCTTAATAGCACTGCCAACATGTCCTTCTAACGGTTGAATATTTCTACCAAAAATATTTAATTCATCTGTATTTTCTTGTGAACCTATGATTTTTAATTCATAGAGTAATTACTTGTTTTTACTGTCGTTTAAGTGTTTAGTGAATACATTACCTATCCTTTTCTTGTATTATATCCATTCTCGATAATAAAAATTCTCATAATCATCAGTTAAGTAGCGAAATAGGAAAACAACTCACGATGATGATAGCCTTTATCCATGTAATAAAAGCATAAAACTAAATCACTATCATTTTTCTTTTCTGTAATTAAGTAATTGCTTTTTTAACCGCTTCAGGTACTATAAATTTATCCAAAATCATGATGTACAGCTGTATATAAGATATATTCCAGTATTATTTTATTGTTTAGCCTCATCTTTGATACTTTCTCATCTCTTTACACCTTCAAAATTTGCTTTAAATGGGATTATTAGCACAGTTTGTAGTACTGCGTCAGATTTATCTTTAATGGGTGGTATCTCATTTGAATTAAACATTAATAACGTTTTAAAATCATAGTTTCTTACGTCTTTATTTTTACGTTCATAGTTAACACCTCTCACCACTTGAAATACTTTTTAATTTATCCATTTCATCTAGTGAGCTTTGTACCCTACCTCATCACCATAATTACATATTTACCCCTCGAGGGAAGTTAAAACCAAAACAGCTTTGTAATTCATGGTGTTGATACTGAAAATATTAATACCGCCTCATTAAATTAATCATCATTTGCCTAAAAGTTGACTTTTTCCGTTTGTTCCATTACCTAACATTATAGCTATTTTTCTTCTCGTCTTATTTGGAGTTTACCGCTTCATTGATTAATTGCCATAATAACGTTACTATTTCATCATCATTACACGCTATTGACTTCAACCACTCATCAAAATTAAAAATAGGTGTTTTAATAAGTTCATAGTTTGTCAGCTTTGGTATTATAATTGGTATCTGCTTGAGCTGCAATAAAGTGTTTTAGGGTCGAACGGCTCTAATTCTTTAGTTTAGTATTAAATAGCCGTTACCAACTGCAATTAGATAATCTAACCGCTTTGGCTTTCTAAACCTTGTGTTGCTCGTAAGTCTTCTGTAACGTCCTTTAATTTAGTTAACTTATACCTTATTTCTATTTTTCTTAATACAAGTCTTTATATAATCATCATTTGATGTATATATACCTGACATCATAGAAAAACAACAATGCCGTATCTTCATTCGATCACTCTTTATAATTGGTATATGAGTAAAGTAGAATTTAGCTATTACATAAAAATGGTACTTGTGGAACAGTAACCCTACTGATCTTTTCTTTTATTGTGGTGTTTTCTATTCTCCATTGTTCTCCTGCGGTGTATAATCTCCAGTGAAGCTCTCCAGTACTAAAATAGGTTTATTTAGCTTATATCGTACTAAATCATGAAAAGTTTTTATCTTTCTCGTTCCAACTATCTCAAATCTCGTAACATTGAATAGCTTTTTCATTATCAAAACACTAGGTTATTTTGCCAACTCTTTGATAGCGTGGTTTATTTTGTCTCTGGTCTCTTGGCGGTATTTTTCGGGGTTTTTCCTATGTTTTGCTAATAAGTCAGAACACTCACAAGCAACATCGTAGCTATTATGTTGAAGCAAAAATCATAGGTTACGATAACAATATCCCTAAGGCTCAGTTATAGTTGTTTATCATCAGAGTTGATGTTTTCATAATCTAACTCATAGACCTTTTTAAAACATCTCTGATAGTCTTCATCAGTTATTAAGGTGTTAGTATCTGAAGCGGTATATTTAGTAATAACTTTCTTTTCTTCTTTAACCCTTTGTACTGGATAAGGTAAGCTGTCTAGGGTAGCTTAATGAATATATGCTATTACCTTTTTACAATAGGTGGTCCACTAAGTTGAGACCACGTATAACTTTTTGAGGGTCATAATTTACACTACTAGAGCCATAACATGCTGTATCGTTGGTTTATATTCATCTTTGAGTATATCCCTATTGGGTTCTAATACAAGCCTTAAACGTGGGTTACTCTCTTCATGTTTAAATGTTGAATATAATACATATTTATACTCTTTCAAAGCTTTCCTGTATAGTATTTAGTACTTCTGTTGCATTCATCTTAGTATCTTCAATATCGATACATATCAAATCACGACTTAATAAACTAGCGTCGTTTCTATGATATTCTCCGTTAGTAGCTTCTATAAACTCTCCACTTATGAAATAATAGCCTTTGATAGTTTATAATCTTCAGCATATAGATACTCTTCAACCCTCAAAAACTAGAATTGTTACTAACATTTCTAACGGTGTTAAATTATTAGGGTTCGGAACTTCTTTCCCTTTAGATGTACGTACACCTTTTTCTTTATAGATCAAATTACATCACCTCTTTTACATTTCAATACGTAGTATTTTCATCTTTACTATATGTATCTTTTTAGCTTTTTCTAATACTGCAATAGTTGACTTGAAAGCGTCTTGAGTTTGAATTTTTCAAAACTTGAAAATCAGTAGGTTTTCCTTTAATTTTCCAACATCCAACATGTTATATATCCTGTTAAAGTTTTGATTTCCCTATCAATGATTTTTATTTCTAAAGGTTTCACTATCTTTTAATTTTTGATACTCTGTAACCATATCTTTTAAAAAGCTTGAGTGCTATTGTAAATATGTTTCAACAAACGTTAGCAATAATTCATTATCTCGCTGTAAGGTTTTTAAGCTATCTGTATTGTTATTACCTTGATGTAGTTTAAAGATAGAACTATTACTCTTATCAACTATCTTACACTATCTTCTCTAATAACTCTAAGCCGTTATAAACCATTTCTTCTGTTGTTCCATCTTTAATTACTTTTTATTTCCATTTTTATTATCTCCATTCTATTTTTATTTTTAGAGCGGTAGTATACCACCCTTTATTAATCTCTTTGATATGTGCTAGATATTTTTATTTTAAATTGTGTTTCTCTTAAAAACTTGTTTACTCACTTTCAAGATAAATATACTGCCCTACCTACTTTTAGTAGGTCTTAAACCGCGTCTATTTAAGTCTCGATAGTGTATCAACTCCAATTCCTAAGGTTTCACATAGTTCTTTTTGGTTGTATCGTTTATCTTACGCTGTTGCTTTCATCTAAGATGTCTTTAACTATCTCACGTACTGCTTTAATCACTTCTTGTTCAAATTCTGCACTGAAACATATAATCACGCTCCTTTTAATAAATGCTATCCATTATCATAACTAGTAAATACACTAATGCTGTTATGAATGGTATGAATACCACTGCACAACAAAAAGTATTGATGTATGATCTTTGTTTTCCATACTTTAAAACTCCTTTCTTGTGTTATAATGAAAAGAAAAGTATTTTTTGATAAATACTTGTCTTTAACCTTTTAAGTAGTCTGAGTTTGGTGGCTTGATACTTGAAGGTTTTTGTATTTCGAAAAATCGAACTATAAATTTTAAAAATAAACTATCGATTGTTTCATTAGGGAAATATTCCTGAAATAATTCAATAGTATCACTTTTTCTCTTTGTCAGTAAATGCTACTAACATTCTTTCTTTACGTCCATATACAACATGATGTATATTAAAGCAATTCACTCATTTCTTTTTGTGTTTTACCTAATGCATATCTATAAGAACGTATTTTACTTATTTTGATAGGTTTCATATAACTCACCTCCTTTAATGAATTTCCGAATTTATCGAACAGTTATATTTTTATACCTATTTTTGAAACTGGTCAAGTAATAAATTTAATCGAAAAATCGAACTTTATTGTTTAATTTTGACTTAATTATAGTGTATAATTTATTTATATAATAATTTTAGAGGTTAAAATGAAATTCAATATAGATAAAAATAAATTAGTAATCGTATTTTTTCAAAAATAGAAGTAATATGAATTTAACACTAGATGAATTTGGAAAAATTATAAATGCTAGTAAAAGTAGTATTTCAGAGTGGGAAAAAGGAAAAATATTCGACCGTTCAAGATTAGAAATAATAGCTAAAAGGCAATATTACTGTAAATGAATTATTATGGATCTCCAAAAGAATTTTTATATAACAATATTGATATTCTATTCTCAAATCTAGATAATAACACTGGATTTTTTAAAAATATTTTTAAATATTCTTGATAGAGGTGCCATCATAGTAGAATTATCTGAAACACTAGATATTAATAATCTCACAAACGTGAAAAACAATTTAAAGTAATTGATGATTATTTTTAGATATAAAGTCAAATAATGAAAATATGATTAGATACATAAAAATAATTATGAATTAGCAGTAGTATATACAACATTTTATACGGTGGTGGTTTCTTTAATACCTAACTACTCACCTACATTCAATAGATATTTGAACGAAAGAAATATAGATACTCCTACTGATGAAGATTTAAAAAGACTATAATAACCTTGAAACATTGGATGATTTTTAAATGCTTTTATGATAGTTTTTATAAACTATAAATTTTAAAGATTTACTCGAAGAATTTTATTCAAATATCCAAAGTAAACAAACTGATTTTTAAAAGGTGATTATGATGGTTTTATACTTTTATTTCTATTGATTTTGAAACATTCAAAAATATAACGTATTTTACCTTTTAAAGATTTTTGAAGCTACTAGAAAAATCTGATTATTACGTTGATGGCGGCCATTATACATTCCCTTATAAAACCTAACAAATATAAAATAAGTGGTTTTGAGGATGTTATAGGTTTGTATATGAATGATACTGATACTACTACTTTTAGCTAACTATTCAAGTAGCTAAGATGTACCACTAAACACTGAAGCTAAGTATTTCATTTTTAAACCATGACAACACTTATCAAATAACTAAAAATAACTGAAATACCTAACTGCAAATTTATTGCTCCTATTATAGGCAGTTAGAATAATAAAAATATGAGGTGAATTATGAAAAATAATAAACAAAAATAATAATAAAAATATCAATATCGAGTATAAATATAGATGAAAATATCAATATAAATGTGAATAGAAATAAAATATACATGAAAATATAGAAAAATGCAGTTTATCTAAATTATCTTTAAATCTAAGTCTATAGAAGATGTAATTAATATTATTAATGACAATAATTTTCCATCGTCTGATAGTCTTTATAATGAATTATTAAAGTTTAATTTATATGAACTATTAAGTATAAAAGCCAATTTAGAAAAAGCTGATAAAGTAAATTTTTAGTATGACGTCAAATAAAACTTACCAAAAGATTTTTCCTAAATAAAGATATTAAGAATACAATAACAACTGTCTGGACTATTTCTATCTCTTTTTATTTTAACATTTAATACAACAGGGGTGTTATAATAGGAAAGGATACTAGCACTATGTTTTCAATAGTTTTAGCAGCATTAATACTTGTCCTACTATTTTTATTAATATATTCTATAAGATTAGAAGATACTATTCTTCTACAGCAACTCGATAACAAATATAAAGTGTTTCAATATTTAGTTGATATGCTATCGAAAAATAAAAGAAAAAATTTAAACTAACCTAATAATAGAAAAATATGATGTGTTTTTCCATTTTATTACTGGTTTTTTAAATTATATAGTAACTGGAATATTGTGTACTGCATATGTGTTTTTAATGTATTTGTTCTTGAATATATTTAATATAAAAGTGAATAAATATACACATTTTGCAAAAATATTATAAAATGATAGAATATGTTTATAGGAAGTTAAAGCTATTGACTCTACGGAACTTTAGCGTGCATACACCGTGTGTATATTCTATCTTGAGTATATATGCTAGTGTTTTTGTTTTAGAGGAGGAATTTTTATTGACAAAAAGATTTTAAAGGTTTTAGATGAAACAAATAGAACTACTCATAGAAAGAAACATAGTAATTAATGATGGTGAGAAAGAATACGTTAAACGTTATTTACTAAATAATAATTACTACGTGTAATTAATCAGTACAGTAAATTCTTTATGAGTACATAAAAATACAAAAAGATTTATATGTCATATGTTTCGTTTGAAAATATAAAGCTGCATCAGTTTGATAAAGCTATTAAAGAATTTTTCTAACATCTATTATCGAGTGAACATCAATTTAAGTCTATTATTTCATATAGATATACTGAACACTTAATAATGATTTAAATTCCTATCTAAAACTGAAAACTATGAGTATAGTAATGATAGTGAAGATAATGAAGAAAAAGTAGCTAATACGAAAAATAAAAAGATAATACAAGATAAAGAAAATGATAATAACAAAACTCAATAAAAACATTACATCAATACTAATAGTGGTATTGTTCCTTTTGGGTCTTATCAAATTATTTAATCAATAGGTCACCTTGTTTATTTTTATAAGTTTTTACCTACTGAAATAAAAGAGTAAATAAGGATTTGCTTACTTTTGTTTCTGACAATAAACAAGAAAAAGCTAAGCTAATTTATAAACAACAATGCTGTTTATTTAACTATAGAGAATATAAGACAAATTAGAATATATCTGCACATAATAATATTGTTAAATTATAAATGTGAATACAATACACCTTACAACGAGGATATTCACAAAATATATAATATAAAAATAATGATACTAGACAAAATGTATTTAGTGTTTTTCGTTTTCTTTTCCAATACTTTTTAGAAAAATCACAATTCAACAATGTTCATAATAGATTTAGAAAAACCATAAATAAATTAAAAACAGCAATTGATGAAGAATATTTCAAAAGTTATGAGTTCTATAGGTTTTATAGAACTTGATAAAGACAATAAGCTACTTTATTTTCTGTAATTAGTTAACAGAAAAAGCACCAGTAAAATAAATTACCAGTGCTTTTGGGATCTAATAAAATGAAAAATTATATAAAATGATTTAATACATAGTTTCTTTGTTAAAGAATATATACATATTATATCATATAAACGCTGTTATATCAAGGTTTTGTACACTTACTAAAATTAAAAGCTATTTAAACCGCTTCTAAGCGTTCTATTTATTAAAAAGGTGTAATTATATTACCTACCCCTTTAAAGGTCTCACCACGTCCATTATATGATGTGGTTTTTACCTAATCATTTATTGATTTCTTTGATATGTGCTAGATAGAAAGGAAATGATAAAGCTGATTAAACAATATACAAAAAGACGGAAAAATTACTATACTATTCATATTTATCTTGAAAAAGATGAGATTACTGGAAAAAGATAGATATACAACTAGACGCGGTTTTAAAACTAAAAAGAAGCTCTACTTTGTGAAGCTAAGATTAAAACTGAAATAGCTACTAACGGCTTATTAAATACAGAAGTTACAACATTTAAAAGAAATATATGAATTATGGTACGAGGGTTACCAACATACTATTAAAGAAAGTACTTTACTAGTCAATCAACATATATTTGATTTATTGCTTTGCTAAAATTAGAGAATATGCAATTAAAAACTTACTCTACCTTACTGTCAAAAATTATTAATAATTACAGTAAAGTTTTCACTTGCTGTACTTAAGAAAATAAAGATCATGGTAGCATGATTTTAGATTATGCTGTTAAGATGAAAGTTATATACAGTAACCCAATGAAAGATGTGATATTACCTAAGAAAAAGATGATATTACTTCAGATGATAAGGATACATTACTCTAAAGAAGAGTTAAAACAATTTCTTGAATTAGTTGAGAGTGAACACGATATAAAACTAACTGCAAATGTTTGGGTTATTAGCATATACTGGTATTCTGTAAGGGTGAGTTACAGTGACTCTTAACTGGGATGATATTGAGTTTTTACAAACAATATGATTACTAGCTACAAAACACTAGCATTGAATACAGAAAAGGTAGTTGTTCAAACTCCAAAAAGTAAAAGTAGTGTTAGAAATATTAGTATTGATGATCAGAACAGCTAATATTTTTAAAAACGTTGGAAAATTAATCAAAGGAAAGATTTTAATGATAGGTACAAGAGTAAAGAAACATCAACCTTGTTTTTTTCTGATGAGGTTACAAACTCTTATTTATACCTTAATTTTATGAACGCTAATTTAAAAACGTATCTGTAAGAATGAATTTCAAACTAATAAAAGTACATGGCTTTAGACACACACATTGTAGTTTATTATTTGAAAGTGGCTTTACTATTCAAGAAGTACAAGATAGATTAGGTCACTCTGACTTAAAAACAACAATGAGTATTTATGCTACGTAACAGAAAACAACAGAGATAATATGGTTGATAAATTGCTAAGTTTGTGGCTTTTATAATAATTACATTGTCAAAAACATTGTCAAAAGCAGAAACAAAAAGCTCAAACGTTGATACTTAGGCTTCTAACTTTATTATTTAGTTTCTCTGTGTAAAGTCACTTTTTAATCTTGGACAGTATTTTTAAGTTCAATACAGTCTGGATTATTTCTTTTTGTTCTTTTTAGTAATGTAGTTTCTGTCACCACATTCTGTACAAGCTAATGTTACATTTACGCGCATTAATATAACCTCCTATAAAATTTAATCTTAACAACTTTTTCATACAACAAAATATATTATAACATTGTTTTATAAATATTTCTAGTATAAAGTGTAAATTTTTAAATTTTTAAAGAAATATAACTTTATATTACGTAAATCACTTCTATTGATTACTCACCAAATACTTTATAGTAATCTTGTTTGAATTTTTCTATTCCAATATCAGTTAATGGATGTTTAACCATTTGTTTAATTACAGAATAAGAACTAGTAGCAATATCTGCATCCTAATTTAGCACACTCAGTAACATGAATGGATTTCTTACACTTGCTGCGATAATTTGGTATCAATATCGTTATTAGCAAAAATTTCACACTATTTCTTCAATCAATAATCCATTCTGTGAAAATATCATCTAATCTACCTAAAAATGGAGAAACATATGTTGCACCAGCTCTAGCTGCTAATAAAGCTTGTGTTGGACTGAAAAATTAAAGTAACATTTGTTTTAATTCCCTCTTTTTATGTACATTTACCGCTTTTTAAAACCATCTTCAGTCATTGAATTTTTAACAACCATATTTTTGATGAATCTCTCGCAATTTCTTGCTTCTTCTACCATATCCTCCAATCGGTAGTAGTTGCTTTTACTTCCCCACTAATGGACCGTCCACACTATTGATGTAATCTCGCTTGATTACTTCTTTAAAATCACGTCCTTCTTTTGACGATTAATGATGGATTTGTAGTAACCCCTCAAAATTACCCCTAATTCATTAGCGTTCTAATATCTTCAACATTTGTTGTATCTCATAAAAATTTCATTATATTATCTCCTCTCATTCTATAGTAATTTCACAATATCACATTCAGAAAGTGTTTTCAATTTTATAGCTTGAAATAATAATTACTTTATTGTTTTTCACACCAATATATGATAGAATAACACTATAATTGGGAGACGGATGATGAAGAAATTTTCTTTAGAAAAAGTACTGTTTATTTAATTTTTCTTTCTTTTTATTTTATAATACTCCTCTGAGTTCTTTATTTTATATCAAATGATCGAGGTATGATAATTTTATTAGTAATTATCCTATATCCTGTTATTAGTTTTCTAATGTCATTTCTATGTGCATAATAAAGAAGACTTATTATATTTTTCATCTTATTATAGGAATTTTTATATAATATCTTGTCTAATTATTTTTAAACTTTGATATTCTTATCTATGGTTTAGGTTATATATTCTTCAGCCTTTGTGGTCAAGGGACTGGTTTTAATTGGGAAGTTTCGAAAAACGTAGAGCTAAACAGAGTTAGTTGATTTATTAAAAAGAGAAGAAGTGTTCATATTTTAAAACACTTCTTCTCTTTTGTTAAGAACAATTAAATTTTTAAAGGTATAACTTATATTTCGTATCCTAAAAGCATTCCACCTTCTTCTCCATAGCTACAGATTCCCAGATGTAGGAATAACAATAAATTCTACTTCAGAATTTTTCTTTTTAATTTTTCTTCCTACAAATATTCTCATTATTTCTAGTGAGTAATTACAGCTCTTCCACCTTTTATACCCAGCTTTTAATCATCTCATCAACTACAGTTGAGATAGCCTTTTTCTCACCACGTACTTTATGAAGTAAATGTAGAGTTCCTTCTGAACTGCTTCTCCTACCATACGCATATTCAATAACCCCTACTACTGCAGCCGCTAACTTAGATAAACGCCCATTTTTCACAAGATTATCCACTTTTTCTAAAGAGAAAATAAGTTTTGTATTTCTTTGATAATCATTCATTCTTTCAACCACTTCATCAAAAAGATAGTCCATCTTTTTATTAATTCATTTATCTTTAAGAAGAAATAAGTCATTTTGTCCACCAGCAGAAAGTGTATTAATTATGTGAATATTAACATTTTCATTTTCTTCTTTCAACATCTTCTCACCAATTACTGCACTATTATAACTCCCTGACATTCCACCAGTTAAAGTTAAAACTATACAGTATCTGCACCTCTATATGCTGATAAATAGGCTTCTGGACTAGGGGCACGCTCGATCTGCCGCCTCAGAGCTATCATACATCTCTCATCATTTCATCAATATCTCGATCCAACGTATCTACGCCATACCTTATCTTCTATTTGCATGAAAATGGTACTCGCTCATAAGAGACATTTTCCGCTTTATTAGGAATTTCTCTAAAATCACAAGCAGTATCTACTACTATCTTCCACTCCATAATTTACCTCCAAGTGTATTATTTTATTTTTTCTACTAAATCACTGAGTTTTTATATAATCTAACTGTATCACTAGCTGCAACTATAACTTCTGGTAATCCGTCTCTCATTTCACCATTCATACACATAACAAAATTGTTATACATAATTTCCGAACTTTCCTCTTCCGTTAAACTATTTATAGTTTTACTTATTTCCTGAATTGAAAATACATTTTTTAAATATGTAATTACTATTAATCTTGCTAATTGTTTTTCGACTCTACTTTTTCTTTATTGGTTTTTCTAAATGACCATTTTAACATAATTATTAATCATTGCTGATGTTAACCCTTTATCATCATCTATAATGCAAGAACTATCTAGTTGATTAACATACAACAAAACTTGATCCAAATATAAATCAAGATTAGGTAATTCAGACCATTTTTGGATATACTTTGTTCAAATATCTGTCTCCTTATAATCTAGTTTTAACAATGATATTATATAGTCTTTCAAATGAATAGTCAAGTGATTATATATAAGTACATTTCACAATAACTACTATTATTGCGAAATCTTTTATATTATTTAGCTAATTTTATCTTAATTCCTCTTCTCATATATAGATAATAAAATAATACACCCTAAAGCATAAACTGCAAGACCTATTATCCAACCTATCCATAAACCTTCTATACCAATATCTTGTTTTAAAAACAAAGTAATATGCTGAAGGAATACCTACTAGATAATAACCAATAAACATTACCATACATATAGAGTTCAACTTTTTATATCCACGTAGTACTCCTGCTAGTGCAGAGGCAAATGAGTCACAAATAGCAAAACCAATTGCAAAACAATAATAGCTCAGCAGTTAAAGTTATTACACCACTATCACTAGTATATAAATAAAGGAATTTTTCATATCAAATAACAATACGATTAATCCTGCTATACTAGAAAATATCATTCCATTATTACCGTTAGTTTTTGTATACTCAGTTGCCATTTTATAATCTTTTAGCACCTACATGAAATGCAATTATAATTGTCGCTGTATTTGCAACACTAACTGGCAGTGTATAAGAAACCAGAAAAGTTTAATGCAGCTTGATGAGAAGTAATGACTGTCGTATCAAAACGTGATACCATTAAAGATAATGTAGAAAGACAACTGTTTCTAAAGCTGTAGCTATTGCTATAGGAATTCCTAACTTAAATATCTCTCCCATTTTTCGAATCTAATTTTTCTTTTCAAATATTTTTATACTTATTAATTTTAGGATTTATTAGCACTATAAATAATGCAATGAAAAAATAATACTGTATACGTTACTGAAATAGCAATAGCATTTCCAGCTCCACCAAGTTCAGGCATACCAAACTTCCCAAAAATGAAACTATACGCGAAAAAAATACATTTATAGGTACAGACATCTATCATCATTATCATCGATAATCTTGTCAATCCTAAACTATCTATAAACGAACGTAAAACTACATACAAGAAGATTGATAGCACTCCCAAAAACTTTCATAAAACAGATATGTTATTTCTGCTATGCTACTATCCATACCTAATCGATCGACTATCGGTGTAGCTCAACGTATTTAATCCAACAACTAAAATTATACTTATTATTACAGCTATATATAGAAACTGTCTAACAATTGTAGGAATATCTTCTTCTTTATTTTTCCAATCAATTGTGAAACTATCGGAATTAATGCTAAAAACGATCGCATTTAAAAGTATACATAATTGGATTCCAAATATTAACACCCATACTCACACCAGCTAAATCCGTAGGACTATAGTGCCCCGCCATAAACGTCCCAATCATTCCTGATGAATATGAAATCACTTGATAAACTAAAACAGGTAGTAATAAATTAACAAAAAAATTCTTGCTCTTTTCAGAAAAAGTTTCTTCCTTGATACATATGTCCTCTCCTTTATATATTTTTATATTTTTTTCTTTTTACACAAAAATCCAAAAGTGAATTGCACTTTTAGATATCATCGATTTATACTATATGCAACCGAGACTTGAATAGATTAAAAAACCGTTAGTCTAATCGCCAACTCAACCTCAACAAAAACTCACACCCACAATAGACTTACTTAATGCTGCTTCCTTCCGGACCTGACATGGTTCATAAGTATTGCGTCGTAAGGTGCCTTAGTCTCAACATTACGTGTTAAACTCGACATTCCTATTCTACCAGCATCTCGGTATTCGGTCTTGCTAAAGCGGATTGCAAGTACAGGGCACCGCTAACTCCCCACCTAGCATTTTTAATTATATCAAATTTAAATATAAAAAGCAAGGGATTAATAAAATTTATAAAATAAACCCAAACTAGTCAATCCTATTTATTACATTATTATTTTTAATGTATCTTATAATCTAGAAATACTATTTTTGGAGTTTACTTAATATTTATTTTTAACAGCTAATTCGTCTAATTCTAATATACATTCTTTTTCATTTATTACTAAACAAATATTCCTATCTTCATATTTCCTCTAACACCTTCAAATTTTGAATATGTATCCCTAACGAATAAAAACTCTTTGAAATTCTTTTAATGAAGTCATAACTTCTACTTCTTTTGTAAGTTATCCCCAATTCTGATAATTTTTCTTTAAATGGTGCAGTATCTGGACAAGTTTCTGCAAAATATAAAAATATATTCCATAATAATCTCCTTTTATAAATTCATAATATATTATTATAACACTTTTTATCGTTTCCTTTGTATTTTTACCCTCTGAATTGAAGTTGAAAAATACTGATGCTAATAAAATCCCCATAGCAATTGCTCCTGCTTGAAGAATTGTTTCAATCCCTACTTTTGAAGCTATACCATAGTTTTTTGTTACAATATTTTGCATTGTATTATACATACCATATCCAGGAACTAACGGTACCATACCTGTATAAATAAATATGGTAGCTGGGAGTTTTAAAAATCTAGATGCATTCGTTGATGAGTATTCCTACGCACACCGCACCTAAAAACTACTTATCTACAACATCAGCTAATAACAAATTAGTTACTACCTGAACTAACCAACCAATAGCACCAATAAGTCCACAAGTAAATAATGATCGTTTAGGAGCATTAAAGAAAATTGCAAAAAGCTATACTTACTACAAAAACCAGCTATAAACTGTATAAAAACACTATTTTCCATAAATTTCTCCTTATACTAATTTTAATCCCATTACTACTCCAAGTGCGATAGCAGTCGACACGAAAATTGCAGCTTGTATCCTATCATTCCAGAAAGATAATCACCAGCCATAAAGTCACGAACAGCGTTTTGTAACCTGTACTCCTGGGACAAGCGGCATCAAACTTACAATAATTATACTAAAAAGGATTATGAATAAAGAAAAACTTATTTAATACCATAACCAATATAGTAGCTATAAATGCACCTAAGAAATTACTCACAAAGGACGTTAGTTTGTATTTTGCAGTAAAAATTAAGAATACAGCTTCAATTGCCATGATAAAGAATGCGATAAACTATCCTTAAACGTGCCTCCGAACATTATTGCGAAAAATGGCGCTGATAATGTTAAAGCAGTTATAACAGATAAAGTCGAATATCTTTTTCTCGACTTAATTTCTTTCATCTTTTTAAAAGCATACTCTAAAGTACAACCACCCATTACCATTTTTCTTGAAATATCATTCAAAAGAGCAATTTTTCTAAATCTCGATCTCCCTAATACAACCCTTCTCATTGCAGTATATGTATTATCATCATAAATAAACGAAACAATCACAAAATTATATGTTACTAGCTATTCGCAGCTTTTTATATTATCAAACGATTTGTAAATTCTATTTACGGTATCCTCAACCCTATATACTTCTGCTCGTATGCTAACATACTCTTAGCTATTTTTATACTGAAATTCAATAAATTTTTAGCTTCTTTTTCATTACTTAAAAGACTCGTAACATATCTTTCCCTCCTCTTTTTGAAAACTATCTAAGATATGATTTCTAATATTTTTATATTTACCTTTTAAACTCTTCTACTTTACTTTCTTGAACTTCTGTCGCTTTCTCAGTTGATTTAAAAATATATTCAATTTTTGATAGTTCTTGTTTTTGTACAAATAAATCATCTATTAATAAATATTTTTCCAAAGTTAATTTCATCTTCGGATAAATTCATGACTCTGGTTTAGCCACTATAATTTCATAGATATGTCCATCTTCTTCAATAATATTTCTCAGCAGTTATTTCATATCCTAATTCTTGTAATTTTCTCTCAACAAAGTTTTCACCAACATTAGGTTGTAGAGACGAGATTCGGTTTATTAGCTAATTTCTTTTCCTTTTTCTAGTATATCAGCAATTAGCTTTCCACCCATACCGCAAATTGTTATCACTTCAATATTATCACTTAATTCTAGCATCAAGTCCAGCTGCTTTACGACAATCTATAGTTCCTACTAAATTTTCTTCTTGAACATTTTTATAGAAAACCCTTATGTGGACCTTCTACTATTTCTCCAGCTACAGCATAATCTATTTTATTGTTTTTAGCTAAATAAATAGGTGATATATGCATAATCGCTACCAATGTCTGCCAATCTTCGATTTTCAACATATTCAGCTACTAATTTTAATCTTTTATTAATCGCTAACATCTTTTCTCCCTTTTATTAATCAAGAAAATCCTTACTAAAAACTTGTTGTAATAACAGATTTACTATCAAAGTTTGCAAAAATCAGTTATTATATTATCACCAAATTCAGCTTTTTAACTTTTTAGAAAGCTTTCTTAGTTTCTGTTCTTCTTTATAATCTTTTTATCAAAAATATCAAGTTGTACCTTTAATTCCTTTGATAATATCATTTAATGACACTCCCAACAATCTAACACCTTGTGAAAAATCATAATGTTCCAGTAAAGTTCCCATGCGTAATTAAAAATATCATTTTGCTAGATATAAATTCTGGAATTTTTGATCTAGTAATAGTTTTAAAATCACTAAACCTCACCATGATTGAAATATTGTTTCCTACATAGTTACGTGATTGAACCCTAGAACTCACTCTTTTTCAGATAATATTTTCTTTTTAAAATGTCATCTTCATCTATTAAATCATTTGTGAATGTTTTTGAATTTCCAATTGATTTTCTATCAACTGTATACTTAAGCTCACTATTACCTTCTCCATTAGCCTTGTTTTTCAAACCCTCAAACCTTGAACACCAAGTAAGCTATGAAGAATTACCTCATTTGCTACTGCAACATCGCCAATTGTATTAATTCCAATCTTCTTAAAGTTTTTGTAGAGGCTTTCACCACAACCATGCACATTTCTCCTATATCTAGATTCCAAAGAATATCTTTATAATATTTATAATCGAGAATCCGAGAGGTTTTTCAAATTCGAACCCATCTTCGCAAAAATTTATTAAATGAAACCCCTACTGATGAAGGCATCCCTAATTGTTTATATATTCTTCTTTGTATTGTGGCTATTACCTTTATTGGCTCATGAAAATCACTTAAATCTATATAGGCCTCATCCACAGATACTATCTCGATTTTATCCGTATATTCTCGCACTAAATCAAAAATTAACTTGGATTCTTGTTGATACTTAGGCTATATCTGGTCGAAGAATCTTTTTATATTTGGATATATTTTTCTAGCATCTCCAACTCGCATAGTTGTTTTTATCCCTAAATTTCTCGCCTCATGGTTAGAGGTTACTATTATTCCATGTCTAGTTTTACTTCCCCTGCTATTGCTAAAGGTTTACCTTTCAATTCTGGATTATATTTTTCTTCTACACTTGCATAAAAAGCTAAATTCATATCAATATGAGCAATAACTTTTAGACATTATTTCACCCTTTAATAGACTAAACAGGAACAATAGGGGCCATTCAATTAAATGTTTAATACACTGTTCGAATTATTCCCTATTATAATTTCCTGTTATATTTTCATTATTAAACTAATGAAAAGTTAATTATTATTATTGGTTTTCTCTTAGTATTGTCATATAGTAAGCTAGATAACATACTTCTATCTCTGTAACAACAGCACATTCTCTAATACTTTTTGATTGGATTGTTTTCTAAGTACTCAATTACTTTTTCTCAGCTTCTTTAATCAATTCCATACTCTTCTTAACATAGACAAAACCTTTTGTTTGAATTACTGGTTTACCTACTAAAGTTTTTCTCTTTTTACTAATCGCATATGAAGCTACGAAAATCCCGTCGTTAGAAAGCAGTTTTCTATCTTTTACATCACTATCCTTCTACATCACCAATTCCACGACCATCAACTAGTATATTCCCTACCGGAACATTATTTTGAAGTGTTTTCGACTTACTTCCACTAATTTCTAAAGTTGTTCCTTTAGATAAAAATATGAATATTTTTCACAGCAACACCTGTTTCGCAGCACTCAGCATGTTTACGAAGATTTCTAAATTCTCCTTGAACTGGAATAAAGTGCTTAGCGATAGCATATTTAACATCATTTTAACTCTTCTTTGGTAGCATGGCTCGCAGCATGTAGACGCTTAGAAGCCGTTACAACATTTGCTCCAAAGTTTAACTTAGTAAGTTTAATGTTTGAATAACATCACTTCCATATTTGGAGAAGGGGTTGCAGCGATGATAATTGTATCACCAGTTCAATTTGAATTCCTGCAATTTTTCTCGGCAATATTCTTCATTGCCTCAATTAGCTCTCCTTGGTCTCCAGATGAAAGTATACATACTTCATTTTGTGGATAATTTTTAATTCTTCAATTGAAATTAAGTTACTATCTTCAATTTGCAAGTAATTCATATTTCTTTGCAGTATGATAGATGCTTCAACAGCTTGACCCTAAAAGTAAAATCTTTCTATTTTTGTGCCAAAGCTGCTCTAACAATATGAGAAATCGTTAAAAAGTTAGAAGCATAACATGTTACAATAATACGTTTATTAGCTTGATAAAATGACTATCAATTTGTTCGGCTGCTTCATTTTCTGGAACATTATATCCTTTTAACGTTAGCATTACTTGAATCACTTAGTAAAGCAAGCACGCCTTTTTGTCCTAATGCACTAATTCTTTACAATATCAGATTTATATTCTTTACTTACTGATTGGATCAAATTTCGAACTCACCAGTGTAAACAATATTACCTTGATTTGTCTCAATACAAATTCCTAGAGAATCAGGCATTGAATATGTAGTTCTTGAAAGAATGTAACACTAACATTATTGAAATCATATTTATTATTATCTTACATAATAAAACTTAATTCTTCTTTTTAATACCTAGTTGTTTAGGTGATTCTTCAATAAATCAATTGTAGAGTTTCGATCCGTAAACAGGGCATTTTAATTTATCGATAATATATGGAACAGCCCCATTGAACTCACGTGTCCATTAGATAAAACAACCCTTTGATTTTTGTTTATTACGTACTAAGTAACTAATATCAGGAATAACCGCATCAATACCTATCATTTCTGTTTCTGGAACATTAACCCCGCATCAAGAACGTAAATTTCGTCCCAATTTCAACCATATACATATTTTTGGCTACTTCTTTCTACCCTCCTAGTGGAGTAATACGAATTTTGGCTAATTTTTAGATTTATTTTGGTTGAGATTTATCTCTATTCATATTATTAATTTTCTTTACTACTTGTTTTGAGTTATTTGGTTGCTCTTTAGCAACAACTATTTTGAATTTTTGTGTCTAGTATTATTTTTCTTAGACACTTGTCCATTATTTTTCTTGCTATTATGTAAATTTTTAGCAATACTTATTTCATTGATTACTCATGTTTTCCTCCTTGTATCATTGATTTTATTGGTTCAGTCTCTTCTATGTATAGGTGTAACACCATCACTTTTTAAGCCTTCTAAATGTTTCTTTTGTTCCATATCCTGCATTATTTTTCAAAATCACATAATGGATATTTTTGTGCATATTCTTTCATTAGATTATCACGATAAACTTTCGCCATAACGGATGCAGCAGGATTGAAACACTCTTCTCATCACCTTTTACCATGCTAAAAATTAGGTATTGATAATTTTCAAATGGCATCGCATCTATAAGCAAGAAATCTGGTTTAACTTCTAGTGATCAACTGCTCTTTGCATTGCTATACGTGCTGCATTATAAATATTATATTTCTCGATTTCAATATTATCGACTTCACAAATAGCATAAGCAACAGCTTCTTTTTATTTGTTCATACAATGCTTCGCGTTTCTTCTCAGATAATTTCTTTTGAATCATTTAATCCTTCGAAATAGCTGTCTTTTTCAAAATTACCGCTGCAGCAACTACTGGGCCTGCAAGTGGTCCTCTACCAACTTCATCTATTCCGCAAATATACTTACATCCATTATTATAACATTTATTCTCGTAAAATGATTTCTTTTCATACTCTTTTTATAAAAGTTTTTCTCTTGCTTTTTAGCATAACTAATAGTAATTTTTGAACTCCAGTTCTTTCATCTTTTTAGTTCATTTAACATTTCGGCAAATGATTTCTTGATTTAAGAGTTCTTTTACCTCACTAATTTTCATTTTTGTTCCTCAATTTCTAATAAATCATTATAATTATCCAAAGTAATAAGCCCAAAATTTTTGTGTTCTAAAATCTTGAATTAACAGCTTAATTGTTGAATCGTAATCATAATCTCCACCGATAAATCTTTTTCAGCTACTTTTTCCATGATAAATACATTTTCATCATCACTATTAACATTTATCTTGTATAGATTATTTAGATTTTTCTAAATAATTTTCTTTTAAAAAGCTCTATTAAGTATAAACTAACATCGTCAAGTGGAGTAATGTCATCTTTTATAGAACCAATTAGACTTAATTTTTACCAATTTCTTGATTATCAAACTTTTGGGTATAAGTATTCTGGAGTATCTAATAATTCTATATCTTTGTTTAATTTTAGCCATTGTTGTTTTTAGTAACACTCAGGTTTATGTAGCAGTATTAGCTTACATTTTTCTTTAATCAGTTTATTTATAAACGTCGATTTACCTACGTTAGGTACACCCTATTACCATCGATCTGATTGCTCTTGGTTTAATTCCTTTTGAAACTTGACGAGCTATTTTTCTGCTAATTCTTCTTTCGCTTTCTATCAATTACTTTATTTGAAGTTATTACTATTTTTCGCATCAGTATCACTACTACTGTATATCCTTTATTTTCAAAGTAACTTTTTCCACTTTGCTGCTTTCAGCTCTATCACATAAATCTATTTTATTAAAAATAATTATTTTTCTTCTTATCTTTTTACTACTTCATCTAAGTACATATTGTGAGAAGAAAGTGACAACATATCTACTAGTTCAAAAACCATATCTACTAATTTTTAGTTTTCTCTTCACTCTTGTTGCCTTGGCCATGTGACCTGGGAACCATTGAATAACCATAAATTTAACTCTTATATTTTTATTTTGTAAATTCTATTATTTTATACAGTCTTTATTATTTTACCACATTTTCAAGTTTTTAACCTATTTTGATGCTAATTATCTCGTAAAAACATCAATATTTTCAATTTTTCTTGTTCAATAATTAATATTTATTTTAATATATAAAATTAAAATAATAATAGCATAGTAATCATAATTTACTACGCTATTATAAATATATATTTAAAATTAATGATTTGTAATAATATATTAGAATAACTACGTCGATACCAAATACTTTTAGTTTAATATTACTAGTTTTAGGGTCTTGTTTCCGGGAAACTCAGCGACAAATATTATATAAGTTACACTACCTACTAAGTAAAAATATTAGTGATGCATTATACCCATATGATTTAATACTAAACCCACGAAAAGTTAAATGAAAGTATAGATCAGCATATCCAAAAGCCCAAAATATTCCAAACATTATAGTTAATCTTTGTGAATTCATTTTTAGGTAATTCATATGGAATATTTAAGTATATTGGATATTGAGAATACATGAAGAAACCTGATAAAGCAAACATTATATAGAGAGAATAACATTGTGAGAAACACATATAGCCTCGATTGCCACAAGTCCTATCATTAATACACCATGAATCATTAAAAATGGTTTTTCTTCTAAAATCTAAATGTCTTGTAACTAACAAACTAAATAGAGTTCCAAATAATCCTCCAATTGTAACAGTTAATATCATAACTTCGGGCTTAAAGTGTGAATTATTTGCATGTTCTGCTATTACCCTAGGTAAAGATACAAGTGGCATAACATATAAGAATAAAAAGCCACCAAATCCTAATGAAAATATGTAAATAAATTTATCTTTAAAACCATCAACATAAGTATCTCTTCAACCTGATGTATAGCTTCTTTTCGATCTCATCAGAGATTCATACACAAATGATTAGGATGTTTCCATGCTAAACTGTAGCTCAAAATCACGAGAAAAATAAGATCCAGAAGATGAGAAGTATTATACTAAAAATACTAAATCCTATCATTGCATATCTCCAGTCTATTACAAAAATACTTTTTAAACAATAAAAATAAAACTGCAACCACAGTACGGCACCGATATTATAAGCTGCTGTACAATAATTGTACTAGTAATAATATCATTAGGAATGAATTTTGCAAACAATGAGTTATAAAAACGATTATCATAGACCACCAAAGTCCCATTATCATTCTTGATATTAACGTACAGCCAATAACTATGTGTAAATATTGCAAAAGAATGAAAACACTAAACAAAATAATGAAATCATAGCTGCTGTCTTCGGATGTAATTTGATTAATATAAATGCAGCAAGTAAATTTGCACTAATTCTTGAAATAGTTATTGTGTAGTTTACAACTTCAGATATTATGGGAGAAACCCTTTTCACCATTAAAATAATAGTCTGTTATTTGTTTAGATAAAGTTGAACCTGCTACCCAATTTGCAAAGTAAATACTACATAAGCAGTAATAAGAATCGAAAAACATGAGAACCCCTGTTTGCAGGTTGGGGAGTTGATATTGTTTGCATAATTTTGTACCTCTTTTATTTTATTTATTACAGGTCGACCTTGTTATATAACTGATTTTTAATGTAACCTTAGTTTATTACAAAAATGATCAAGAAAACCTTTTCTTTTACACTTGATTACAAGGAAATATTTTCATATTTACATATTGAAAAATATGGAAATAAATAGTTCTAATTACTGAAAAATATAGCATTTTAAGATACTATAAACAACAATAAAAATATAAAAATAACATAATTCAAATCTTAAATACAATAATTTTTCATATTAAGTATACTTTTAAAATCTCTCATTTGAAAAATATCTTTTGTATATATAACTGCTATTTAAATTATCCGATCATCATCTATTCCCTTTATAAAATAAACATTTATATTATTCTAATATTTAAATTGTAATGATTAGAAATAACCCCCTACTACTAGAAAAATACTTTCTCTAGCATAGGGTGTTTCTTAATTATTATACAATTTTAATACAATGTTAAGATGGTTATCTTTATCTACTTTCAACAATAGTATCACCAAGAATTTGAAGTGCAAATACTATTATTAATATTAACACTGTTGCAACAAATGTTAAAGTACTGCTGTTTCGTTGGAAACCATCTAAGTAAGCTAAGTTACCTAGTCCACCAGCACTGATAACTCCTGCCATCGTTGTCGATTCAACTACTGCTATCGCAGCAGTTAATCCTGAAATTATTGCAGTAAACTCTGGAATTACAAACTTTCAAAAATAATAGTAGTTTTTAGCTCCCATTGCACGAGCTGCTTCGATTACTCCTTTATCTACTTCACGTAATCCGATTTCTACTAAACGAGCATAGAATGGTGCAGCTGAAATAATAAGTGCTGAATTGCAGCTTGAACACCGATAATTGTACTGATTAACGCCTTAGTGAAAGGAATTAATAAGTACAATTAAGATAATAAACGGAATCGCTCTAAAGATATTAACAATTGCTGTAACAACTGTGTAAAATCCACGTCCAAATGTACTCTTACTATTAGATGTTAAGTATAGCAGTAATCCTAAAATAAACCGATGATAAACACTGCGATTAATGACTCAAAAAGTCATAATTAGTGTTTCAATTGTTTTGTCTTGTACTTTATCCCAATTAACTCTTGAAAAATCAAACATTATAACACCTCCGTTAAAATACCTAGTTCATTTAATCTAGCTATTACTTTTATCTGTTTTCTTTAGAACCAATCAATTGAACAAATAGCGTACCAATATTAGCATTTGCTGTTTTATCAATATGTCCATTGATAATATTAAAATCAAAAATCGATTTCTTTTTAATAACATACTAAGAATAGAAGTTTTTCGAAGTATTATTGTGGAAACAAATTTAATAATAATACCATCTGTAAATACTTTCTTCCATTCTTCGATATTTTCTCTTTCTTCAAATTCCGATGCAAAATGAAGTCTGAGCTAAGAATTTCTTCGTTACTTCTTGTGTTGGGTGATAGAACACTTCAGAAACAAGACCATCTTCAGCAATTGTACCACCATCGATAACAGCAACTTTTTGTACAAATTGTTTTAATTACATTCATTTCATGAGTAATTAAAACAACAGTTATATTAGTTTTATTATGAATTTCTTTAATTAAATTTAATACCTCTGCTGTTGTTTTCAGGGTCAAAGTGCACTAGTTGCCTCATCACAAAGTAAAATTGAAGGATTCCTGCTAATGCACGTGCAATACCTACTCTTTGTTTTTGACCACCAGAAAGTTGAGAAGGATAAGCATGCAATCTCCTCTAATCCAACTAACTTAGCTAATTCCTCTACTCTTTCTTTAATCTCAGCTTTTGATTTTCCTAAAATTTCTAAAAGGAAATGCAATATTTTCCGCAACAGTTCTACTCCATAATAGATTGAAATGTTGGAAAATCATTCCGATTTTTGACGTTTTAATCTACGTTGCTCTTCAGTTATTTTATTGAAGTCATCGCCATCAATATTACCTCACCATCTGTAGCCACCTCAAGTCCGTTTAACAGCCTTACTAACGTACTTTTACCAGCACCAGAATAACCAATAATACCGTAAATATCACCTTTTTCAACTTTTAAATTAATATCTTTTAGAGCATGAACTTCATTATTATAAATCTTATTAACTTTTTAATTCAATCATGTCTATCTCCTTTCTCTAAAAATAAAAACACCCTTACTCTACAGGAATAAGAGCGTTTTGACCAGTACCACCTTATATTTTTACTTATTACAACTACTAGCATAGTCTCGTCCTATAACGTGGATCGCTGAACAAAGTTTACAATTTATGTTTACCTTATTAACCACTCGAACCATTTTTCCCTAAATTTCATATTATACCTTTTCAGCTAACGGTACTCTCTTTAAATACTACATTTTATTACTTATACAGTATTGGTTTTTATTAATTTCTATTAAGTATACCATTATACTTTTATAGTGTCAAGGATAACTTTTGAAAATATCTTAAGAAAAATTCTGAGAATATTATCCTAATTTTCTAATTTAATATTATTTTCTTTTAAATATTCTGCTACGACTCTTGCCATATCATCTAGCAAATCATCAAATTCTTCCTAATTTTTAACCGTTGCACCACTCGCTAGCGGGTGCCCTCCACCCTGCATGCTTTTCAGCTAAAGTATTTATAACAGACCTTGGATCTAATACGAACACGTACTTATTCCCTCATCAATAGCAAAGCACCACGCATAAAGATCTTGCAGACTTCTTAATAAATTAACTCAGTCGAAACTTCTCCAGGATACACCATATTTATCCATGTCTTCTTTAGTAATCTTCAGATATGCAACCCCATCTTGATAAACATCATAGTTTTTCAAAAATAAACGCTCTAAACCTCATAATATTTTCACTGATAATTTCCATTTTATCTAATAAAAGCACTCATATTGAAATCATACTTAATAAGTTCTGAAGCAACTTTAAGCGTATTGTTAGAAGTATTTGGGAATAAAAAATCTACCAGTATCTCCTACAATACCAAGATAAAGTAATTTTTGCTGCTTCATCATTCAATTTAATATTATATTTTTGTTTAAATATTTATAAAAATTATATATCAATTCACTACAAGATGATACTTCTGTATCTACTAAGTTAATACTTCCATAATTATCTAATGGCGGATGATGATCGATTTTTATTGAGAAATTATTTTTGTAAATAATTTACCGTCAATTCTTGGAAAATTCGCAGTATCTGTTACTATAACTAAAAGCTTCCTTATAATCTTCTTCCGTTACTTCTGAATTTTTGAATCAAAAATCTAGTGAAGGTGAATCTTTACCTCACAGTTATCAATGTTTTTCAGGAAAAATTTTTCCTAATGATTTGATACATTGCACCTTGAGAACCATATGCATCTGGATCGGTCTTTCGTGTCTATGTATAATTATTCTATCATTTTCTTTATTTTTGAAAAATTTCCTCATATAAATTTTCGTAGTTTGTAGTCATCTAATTTCTTCTTTCTCTAATTTCTTTGGAATACTTGACCAAGTTACCATAGCTTTGCTACTAATTCAGTCTTATCATATACTTCAACATCAAATTTAGCTGTTTTCACGACCCTAGATCCAAAAATATTTACTTTTTGTTGTGATTGTTCTATCTAATGGTACAGATTTTTAAGAAATAAAGTGTAGTATTTTGCATAAGAACTTCACTTCTATTGTAATTATAACTTGTAATATGAATAGATTCATCAATAATACTTAGTAAAGCTGAACTAGAGAATGTACCAAATTGATCTAACATTTGTGGAATAACTTTAACCTGTAGTCCATCCGCTCTAGGAACAATTCCTTTACGCATAATTTCATCAAATGTATCATTGTTATGACCTTCTTGGAATCTATTGTTGTTAATGTTAATGAGTTTATAACTATTTTTCTAGTAACCACACCAAGTAGCGTATTTTTCGCATCAATAACAGGCATTAATTCATAACCTTCTGATAACATAGTATTAGCTACAGAAGAAATAGGTGTTTCTAAAGTTGTAGTTGCTACTTTTCTTTCCATTACTTCTTTTATAAGTGCATCTTTTTCCTGTAAGAAAACATCACGAGCTGTAACTATACCTACTAATTTTCCGTATTCATTAACAACAGGATATCGCGTATGCCCCTACCTCTAGCTGTAAATCATACCAATCTTTAACCGTGTTATTTAAATTAATTGTATATAGATTCTCAACTTTCATATAAATACTTTCAACAGTAATTATATCTCTTTTAATAATTTGGTCATTTGTTACACGATTTATTAAATGAGTTACTGAAAAAGATATCGTGTGGTGTTATAATTAAAGGTAAATTTTTACTGTCAGCTAATGTTTTTATTGAATCATTTGGAAACATATCCTCCTGTAACTAAGATAGCACATTCTTTTTCTAATGACATCTCAATAATTTTAGGTCGATTACCAATAATTAATAATGTACCTTTTCGTATGTGTTGTCCCTACTTGTTCACAGAATCCATTGCCCCAATTGCAAAGTCTTGAACTATTTCGTGAACTCCTCCACGTCCTGCGATTAGTTGTCCGCTTACTATATTAACAATTTCAGAATACGATAATTTTTCAACATTATCACGTTCTTTCTTCTGTATTCTTACTGTACCTACACGTTCAATAGACGAAACAAATCCACGATTTTTCTGATTCTTTTTATCGCTCTATATGCAGTTCCTTCACTTACTTTTAATTCTTTTTGCAACCTGACGAACAGAAATTTTGCTACCAATCGGTAAGCTCTTTTATATATTCTAATATTTTTGGTGTTTAGATTTCATAACTTTTTCTCCTTATATTTTTATTATAATACAAACAGTTTATTTGTAACATATTCTATACATTAGTAATTATATACTTTTTGTAGAACTATTTCAAGATGAAGAGGACGAAAAATAAGTTATTTTACTTATTTTTCATCCTCTCCCTATATAATTTTATGTATATTTTTCATTCTAAATAAATATATTGAATATTTTTAAAAATTTTATTGATACAGTTAAAATTTGATATTTTTACTATAACACCTGTATTGCTTCTATAATCAGAATATTTTACGATTTTTCTACCTGCAGGCATAGCATATCCTTCTTTATTTTCTTGTTTCACCCTTTGCTATTACTCAAAGCATCAGATGGAGCATTTTCTGTAACAGTAGTTCCGGCTGCAACTACAGCACCATCACCAATTTCTAATGGGGCTATTAAGTTTGAGTTACATCCTATAAATGCATCACTACCGATTTTAGTTCGATATTTATTTTTCCATCATAATTTACAGTATTGTTCCACAACCAATATTTGTGTTACTTCCCACCTCTGTGTCACACTAAATAGCTTAAATGTGCCGTTTTTGAGCCGTCTCCATAAGTAGTATTTTTCAATTCAACAAAGTTACCAACTCTTACATGTTGACCTAACTCACAATTATTTCTTATGTGTGAGTATGGCCCTACACTTGTATAATCTCCAATTTTAGAATCACTAATAGTAGAAGATAACACTTTTTACCCCATTTCCTATTTGTGCATTTTTCTAAATATGAATTAGGTTTAATCTGACAATCTTCTCCAATTACAGTATTCGATTTAATTGTAACGTTTGGATAAATTGTTGTATCACGATCAATTATTGCATTTGGAGCGATGTATGTATTTGTAGGATCCACTAAAGTAACACCCGCTAGCATATGTTTTGTGTTTATTCTAGTTTCTCATAACATTTTTCAACATGAGCTAATGCTACTCTATCATTAACACCAAATGTTTCATCAAAAATCATCACATAGATAAGTTTCAATAATTTCTTTTTGTTCTCTGATTAAAAGCTAGTACATCTGGAAGATAATATTCACCTTGATTATTATCATTTTTACTTTTTCTAGCATTTCAAATAATAATTTATTATCAAAGCAATAAATTCCTGAGTTTATTTCTTTAATCTCTTGTTCAGTAGCATCTTTCTCTTCTACAATTTTAACTAATCTTCCATTCACATCACGAATTATACGACCATAAGCAAATGGATCATCTGCTATTGCTGTTAATACAGTTGCTTTTTACATTAGTATTCTCATGATGATCTAACATGCTATTAATAGTCTCAGGGCGAATTAAAGGTGTATCTCCATACATTACAATAGTTGTACCCTCTTTATCTTTTAATTCATCTTTTGGCTACTTTTTACAGCATGAGCAGTTCCTAATTGTTCTGCTTGAAGTACAAATTTAGTTCTGTTCCCTAGAACCTCTTTTTACTCTTTTTTCAGCTCCATGACCAACTACTGTTATCACTTCTTGCATCTCTAAATCATTAAGGCTATCTAATACAAGTTCAACCATCGTTCTATCGCACACTTTATGCAATACTTTATATAATTTTGATTGCATTCTAGTTCCTTTTCCAGCTGCTAGTATTACTGCACATCTATTATTACTCATTTTCTACATCCTCTCACTTGTCTTAATTTTTCAATAACATTCCCTAGTTTTTACATCAAAGTTCCATCGAATTCGTCAATGTTTTCTATTTTTGATAAGTATAAACAATCATCCTCATGTTCTCTTGGCGAATCAAAAACATTGTGTTATTATTACTTTACCTACAACATTAACATCAAACTCATTCATAAGACTTTTCCATACCCGTAAGGACTCCTCCTCCAGCATAAAGTCATCAACTAAAAGCACTTTTGATCCTGTATTTAAACTTCGTTTAGATAAAATCATTGTTTCTATTTTCTTAGTAGAACCTGAAACATAGTTAATAGCTACAGTGGTCCCTTCTGTAACTTTATTATCTCTTCATTATTATTACAGGTTTATTTTAATATTGAAGCTATGGCATAAGCTACTGGAATTCCTTTTGTAGCAACAGTTACAACAGCATCTACCTCTTTATTTTTATATACAGTAGCAACTTCTCGTCCTAACTTATTCATCAAACTAGGATGCTCCTATTATGTCAGACATGAAGATATAACCACCAGCTAACAAACGGTTTCCATCATTAATTTTATCAAAGAAAACCACTAAAGAATTTCTTTAGCATCCTCTTCAACTAAAGTTGGTGTAAAAGATAACACTCACCACTAACTCCTGCTAGTGTTTTTTAACTTCTCCTATTTTCTTCTTTAAAACCATTTTTATTATGTATATCTTCACTTATTGAAGATTTAACTTGATTAAATTTTTGAAACGAAATATGTTAATGGAATTAATTTATTCGGATTATTTAATCAAATACTCCGTCATTACTACTATTCTTTCACTTCTCTTTAACTTCATCTTATACTCCTTACATAGCATATTTGGTAACATTACCATACTATATACATTCAATATATTTTTGTTCAGTATATTATATGTATATAATACCATTATTGTTCGGAATAGTAAAGGGTATACATCGATTTTTAAGTTGATTTTAATTAACTATACTATTTATCATATCAAGTATAATAAAGAAAATAGCTTCATTAAACTATCTTCTCTTTTTATGATTATTTTTATTTCCAAACTTCTAAAGTTCGTATTTGATTTTTCTTCTACTTTTTCTTACAACAAAAGTTAATTTATCTATTGAATATACTGCTCCAACTTTAGCCTCATATTTTTCTAAATAAACATAAGCTCCAATTGTATCAACTTCTTCAGTGCGGAAGTTGAACATGGAATAGTGCATTCACATCTTGGTTGGCACCCAGCCATCGATAAGATAATGTCCATTTTTAGTTTTTAACTAAACTTTGTTCATCTTCATCGAACTCGTCTCGAATTTCCCCGTTATTTCTTCGACTATATCTTCTAAAAGTAACTACACCACTAGTTCCACCATATTCATCAGTAATAACTATCATGTGTTCCCTATTTTGTTTTATAGTTGCTAAAACTTGAGAAAATCGGTGTAGTTCGAATATTTTTATAGCTCGGTGTTATATATTCTTCTAAATCTTTAGTACTTTCCAAGGTTTATCAGCAAACAATAATTTCTTAACATTTAAAAATCCTAAAATGCGATCTTTATCTCGTCTTCAATAACCGGATATCTAGTATATTCCTCTTGTTTTAATTGTCTCATGATAATTCCTAAAGAATCACTCATATCTATTGCTTCAACCTCTGTTCTAGGCGTCATAATCTCTTTTGCAATTTTATATCGAATTCAAATACTCTCTCTACATAGCGGTATTCTACATCATTTATTTGACCGTGTCTCTTTGAAGATTTCATTATCGTTCTTAATTCTTGTTCACTATGAATATCATCATGCTCTGATGCTGGTTCGAAACCAAACATTTTTGCTATAACATTCGCTAATGAATTAAGTAGCCAAACTATCGGACGCATTACTTTATCGAACATATACATTGGCCAAGCAACACGAAGACATGTTTTTTCTGCAGACTGTATCGCTATAGTTTTAGGAACTAATTCTCCTAGAACCACATGCAATAGTGTCATAAATCCAAATGATACTACTAATGAGATTGTATGTGTGACAGCCTCATTTAAATGAAGCAATTCGAAAATTGGATTAAATAAAGAATGGAATGTCGATTCTCAATCCATCCTAATCCTAAAGAAACAATTGTTATACCTAACTGCGTTGCAGATAGATAATGGTCTAATTGCTCTACCATTTTTAACTAATATCTTTGCTGTTTTTATTTCCTGATTCTACTAATTCATTCACCCTTGTTGGCCTAAGCTAACGAGAGCAAACTCAAACATTACGAATATTGCTGAGGCAATAAGTAATAATATAATTATAAATATTTTAATTAAGATACTGAGATGCTATGGTTTTTAATTTAACCTCTTTCCTTGTAGTCATTAATAAATAATTTTACTACATATAAACTTTTTTCAATTATTATACCTACCTATAAGTTTTTATAGTTTCTTCCAATCTATTAGTAATTCATATTGATGGATATCTTTCGAGTGATACTATATTAAGTAATTGAAAACGCTAAAATAGGGAGATTTTAATGAATAGCGAAAATAAATTCCAAAATTTTTGGTCGATAAACTATATATAAATAACCTTCAAATTAACTATAATTTGGAAGAAACTTCATTTCTAAATTTGAAAATATAGAATTTTATAATTTAACATTTAGAGTTTTGATAACTCAACAATATACGCTAAATATATATATATAAGTAGTAGAACTCTGTATCAAACAAACCTATTCCTATACTTTTCTATTTCCACGGCTATCCCGCTTCTAGTAGAAATTGGTTAGAAAAAGTCTACCTTCGCTTCTCTTGGATACGATGTGGTTACTATAGATTTTTAGGAATCAAGGAGGATTAAGTAAAGATAAAAAGTAATTCTTCTCTTCAGTTTTTGGGCATCTTACAATAGGTTTAGACGAAAATATAGAAGATATGATATTTTTACAAAATATTTAGATACTCTTATTCTTTCTAGAATAGTTACCCTCATTTGATGACGTCGATTCTCACCACATCGCTAGCTATGGTACTTCTCAAGGTGGAGCTTTTCTATAATGTTTGCTGCATTAAATAAAAGTGTTACAAAATGCATAAGTTTATATCCTTTTCTTTCCGATTTCCAAACATTCTATGATTTCGATAATAGAAACAATGCATACGCAGAAATTTACTCATCATGGAAGATGGTTTAATACTAAAGGAGAAAACACCAAGTCTTTTCTTGAATAATCTTTATTATCTTGATACTTTTGAATTTCGTAAACTACTTAAATGCAAGATCTTGTTGGGATTGCTAATCTTGATAAAGACTGTCCAAAAGAAACTCAAGAAAAAGTATTCAACAATATTGAAAGTAAAAAGAAAAATGTATTTACAAAAAGTACTACCATGAGAATATCCACATTTTTAATTATGAAGTGATTTCAACTTTTTACTGAAGAAAAATAGGAGCTTTAAAGTGAAAATTAGAAAAATATAGAAATTTGATTTTGTAGAATCTACACTAAATACCTCATCCTTTTGCTAAATATATATAACTTTTCTAGGCACAGATAATTCAAAAATCGAGTTAGATCAGTTATACCTAACTCAAAAGTTAAAGGAGTTATCGTAGATTTTCCTGAATTCGAAGTTAAAACAGATTAGTTAAGCTTGTCAAAGTATTGTATGCTAGATTACGCACTAATTTCTATGCATATTAGAGGTCAAGCTGGTAATGGCGAAAATAACACCTCTTGTTCTCATTTCCCATTTCTAGATTGTAACAACGAGATACCCTACTATAATCTAGTATTCCAAGATGCACTAGATACTATCCATATCACTGAGATGATGTTTCCAAACAAAGATATAATTACAACAGACCTTGGACAAGGTGCTGCTATTAGCTTGGTTTGTGCTAATTATTTCGATTCAGTAACAGAACTTTTTATATCAGATTGTTCACTTTGCGATATAAAAAGCACTTATATTCAAAACAAAAATCCAATATTTTAAAATTATATAATTTTTGAAATTGATCTACCAGAAAAACTGACTATTTGTATAGTATCCTAGATTCAATCGATATACTTAATATTAGTAGCTCAATTAGTCAAAAATTCACTATGCACTTTCATATCTAGGGTCCTAAAACACCTCATTCTGCACAACTAAAATTAATTGGTTTCTTAATGATATAGAGGTTCAACACTACAAATTTTTAGATTACAAAAATATTTCAACATCAATTCGATGATTATACTAGAAACACTCAAATAGATAAAAATGAATCGACAGTAGTCTTATCCTCTGTCGATTCATTACTTCTAATGCAATTAGCTTAATTTACCTTTTAGCTTCATATTTTTAACAATTTTTCAATAGAGTTTACATATGCAGCTTTTCTCATTGGGATATCAAATCTTTCTTTCACTTCCCAAATATCATTAAATGCTTTTGTCATTACCTTGCTTGTTTTTCAACTACTTCTTCTTCAGTCCAGTAGTATCCTTGTAAGTTTTGTACCCATTCGAAGTAAGATACAGTTACACCACCACTATTTGCAAGAATGTCAGGTATTACAACAACACCTTTTTCTCGTAATGCTTTTGTCACCTTCTAATGTAGCAGGACCATTGGCTCCTTCTGAAATTACAGGAGCTTTGATTAAACTTGCTTCATGCATCAATAGCATTTTCTAAAGCACATGGACAAAGTACATCTACATCTAATGCCCAGAATTCATCCAATGTTAAACGTTTTTGTATTTGGTAATGTATGGAATCTAACTTTCTTATCTTTACATTCTTGAAGTTCAGCGTATGATAATCCTTCTTCACGGTAAACCGCATATTGAACCCCATCATCATCACGTTCTGTTACTGCAACAACTGTTGCTCCAAATTTAACAACAGTATCTACAGTATAACTACCAACGTTACCAAATCCTTGAACGGCAAATTTCGCACCTTGTGTAGATTTTTCCTAATTTTTCTAATGCTAGTTTTGCAGCAAGTGCTACACCATATCCTGTAGCTTGTGTTCTTCCTAATGAACCACCTAATTCCAATGGTTTACCTGTTAAAGTACCAACACCTTGTTCACCTGTAAGCACATTATATTCATCAATCATCCAAGACATGATTTGACCATTTGTATTTACGTCTGGTGCAGGAACATCTTGTTTTTCACCTAAGTATTTGTATAATCCTCGAATATATCCTCTAGAAAGTCTTTCTAATTCACCTTTAGATAAATCTTTTGGATCTACAATAATACCACCTTTTACCTCCACCATACGGAAGGTTAGCAACTGCACATTTAAATGTCATCCAAATTGATAATGCTTTAACTTCGTCTGCTGTTACAAGTGGATGGAATCTTAATCCACCTTTTGTAGGACCGATTGCATCGTTATGTTGTGAACGGAATCCTTTAAAGTATTTTACCTCACCATTATCCATTCGAACCGGAATAGAAATTTCAATAAATCTTTGTGGATCTCTAATGACTCATACTTCTTCTTTATAACCTAATACTTCACAAGCACCTTTAATTTGTTCTCTTGCGTTAACCAATGGATTGTTATTCATAACTATACTCCTTAGAATGTTATTTTTACATTTTTAATGTAATATTGTTTTAATTAATTATATCAAATACTGCACTATTTTTGTAAACTTTTTATTTTTAAGAACCTTTTTAGATTTTTATATTTTTACGTAAACTATTTTCATTTATATTTTCAAACTAAAAAGTTAGTTTTATCAACTAAAACAATAGTTTTAAACTAACTTTTTGAAAAATAATATTGCTTATCACTCATGATTTCATAATATTTTTTATAAGTTATTTAAGTTGTAATATATTTGAAATTAAAAGAAAAGTGATTAATTTTAACTTTATTTATTATTAATTTTCTGATTTCTATTTGAGTTTTCTGAAAAATTTATTTCGCATCATACCATGACGTTCCACTACTTGCTTCAGCTTTAAGTTGAACGTCTAAATTAGCCTTCTTCCATAATTTTAATCATTTCTTTTGTAAAAATCTTCTTCTATATCTTTATTAACATCGAAGATTAATTCATCATGTACTTGTAATAATAATTTTGCATCTACTTTTGTTTTCTCTAAATATTCAAATACATTAACCATAGCTATTTTTATAATATCCGCAGCAGTTCCTTGAATTGGTGAATTCATGGCAATACGCGCATTCAGATTAGCTACAATCTTGTTTTTTTAACATTAATATCTGGTAATGCTCTTCTTCTATTAAATAGAGTTTCTACGTAACCGTGTTCCTTCGCAAACTCTACGATATCAGTCATATGTTTATCAACACCTTTAAATGTTTCTAAATACTTATCGATAAATTCTTTTTGCAGTTTTCTAGTAATGCCTAAATTGTTAGATAAACCAAAGTCAGAAATTCCACAAACAATACCGAAGTTAACTGCTTTAGCTTCTCGTCTCATTGAAGATGTTACTTCATCAAGACTCACTCCCATTAACATCACTAGCTGTTTTAGTATGAATATCTACATCATGCTTGAGTGCATCTATCATTCCTTTATCTTGCGCTATATGAGCTAATACTCGAGCTCTATCTGAGAATAGTCGATAGATAATATTACTCTATCTTCTGATGCTGGAACAAATGCTTTTCTAATTTTTACCTTCTTCAATTCTCGTTGGAATATTTTTGAAGATTAGGGATTTACTGAAGATAAACGACCTGTTTGAGCTAGAGTCTGCTCATAACGTGTATGAATTTTTCCTTCACGAGTAATATCTTTCACTAACCCTTTTGCATAAGTTGAGTTTAATTTTGTAATAGTTCTGTACTCCATAATTAATGGAATCAATTTCATGACTATGTTGAAGTTGTTCTAACACTTCTACAGCTGTAGAATATCCAGTTTTTGTTTTTCTTAATCGGCGGTAGTCCCTAAATCTTCAAATAACACGACACCTAACTGTTTGGTGAGGCAATATTAAATTCAGAACCTGCTAAAGTATATATGCTAGATTCTAAAGTTTTTAATTCTTTTCATCAAACTCAGCACTCATTTCTTCAAGTGCTTTTACTAACATGTATTCCTTCAAATTCCATATTAGCTAATACTTTAGCAACTTTAATCTCTATATCTTTATATAAATCCATCATATTCTTCTTCAGCAAGTTTTTCTTCCATCACTGGCTTTCATCAAGCAATACTCTTCAACTTCCGCTATATAAGGATTAATAACATCTTGTGATGGTAAAGTTCGTTTTGCCCTCACCTATATATTTCTTCATCACTCTTTATTATTTTCCCAAGATAGTTGAAAACGATTTTTATCAATTTCAGTTTTTGCATTCACATCGATTAGATAAGATACAATTTTTACATCGAAAACTTCTCCATTAATATTAACACCGTTTTCTCTTCGCTATAAATAAAATCTTTTTGAAGTCATATACTGTTTTAACCAATTCACTTTTGAAGATATTCTACTACAAATTCATTAGTGAAAAATTGTTCTTCACTAAATATATAAGCATCTCCTTCTCTATATACTACTATTCCTACTACATCTGAATTATGATAGTCCTCTGTGTAACACTCAACGTGTAAAAGCACTATCGGTAAAATCTATTTTCGTATTTTTATCCGCTAAAATAATATTAATTTCTTTTTAGGAGTAACTGTTTCTTCATTAGCTACATCTACATCTTCAGTAGAAGTTTCTTGTGATAATTTTTCTTAAAAATGAAACAAACTCTAATTTTTCAAAACAACTCTCTTTTAAGTTCAATATTTTTCACTATAAGTTAAATCTTCTAACTTATTATCGACTGGAACTTCTGTATAAATAGTTGCTAATTTTTTTAACAGGCATCTTCTCGACCTTCTGTTAGACGTTCTTTAAGTTTTTTCCACTAATATTATCAATATTTTCTAATACATTCTCTACAGTTTTATATTCAGTTAATAATTTTATGGCAGTTTTTCACCTACTCCAGCAATCCCTGGGATATTATCACTCTTATCTCCCCATAAGACCTTTCATGTCAACAATCTGTTCTGGAGTTAATCCGTATTTTTCAGCAATAAATTCTGGTGTATAATAATCTATATCAGTAACACCACGTTTAGTATAATAAATAGTTATATTGTCACTAGCAAGTTGAGTTAAGTCCTTATCTCCAGTTACTATTATAACTTCCAAGCCTTCTTTTTCGGCAATTTTAGCGTAACTACCGATAATATCATCCGCTTCATAATCAAAGTGTTCTTCATACTTTATTCCATATGAATCCAGAAGTTCTCTAACATAACCGAATTGCTCACTAACTCACTAGGAGTTTTTATCCCTAGTACCTTTGTACGCTTCATAACTTTGGTGTCTAAAAGTTTGTTTTCCTTTATCAAAGGCAACTAATGCATACTTTTGGATTAGTATCCGCTAATATTTTTCTAACATTAGTGTAAATCCATAAAACACTATTAGTATATAGACCTTTTTATTTTTAAAAGCTGGCATAGCATAAAAGCACGATAACTCAGCTATTCCCCATCTATTAATATTATCTTATCCATTTAATTCTCCTAATTCTCATTCTAAAACTATAAAATAGTACGACTCAAAAATCACTATTCAAAACAGCGATTTTTGAGTCGCTATATTATATTTTTCATAGATCTTGATAATAGATTTTCTTATTACTATTTTTATAATAATTTATATATTGTTTCTATCTTTTTCTTCCAAGAATGTTGTTCGATTTCTTCTAGTAAATAAGTTGGAATCGCTCGCTCTTTTCTTGTTCTTTTCTATCATAACTTCTAAAGTTTCTACTAGTCTTTCTATAAAAGCTGGCTTTTCTTCTTCTACTGCTTTATCAGTATCATAAATAGTCGCATTTTACATACTCAATTATCTCAGAACTATTTATTTTTCTCCAGAAATTCTATAAGTCCCTCTATCTCAGTAGCAACTACTCTAAGACCACTTCCTAATGCCTCTACTGCAATTAATCCCAGTCCCTCAAAATGAAAAGGTAATATAAATATGTCTTTATGACGCATAATCTCACCTAGATGCACTTGATCGACAGCATTATAAATTCTTATTCGCTTAGAATCACCTACTAAAGATTCAACTCTAGATTTATCTTCATCTTTCAAATTCCCTATTAATTCTAATTCTACTTTAGTGTCTTTTTCTCTAATAATCTAAAAAGCTTTAATTAGTTCATAAAACCTTTTGACTCGTCAAATTTTCCTGCATATAAAAATTTTCACATTATCATGTTTTTCATATTTTTCCACAGGATAAAAATCTTGTCATTATATCCCGCACCAATATTCACAATTTTTCTACAGGATAACTATAAATATTAGCTATTCCATCTATAACTACCACTACTTAATGCCAATATTTTTATCTAATTTTCCAAGACTTTTTACGTATTTATCTTTCATTGTAGGATTTTTCAGCTTGTCTTATATCCGTATTATGACACACCTAGAACTTTTACATTTTCAAAAATATCACAAACCATAGAACTCAGATCGATAAATGATGTGTAATTACTACATCTGGTTTAAATGTTTCTCTAGCTTGAATCAATTTTTCACGAAAAAGCCTTTTTGCAAGATTCCATCATTTCATCTGTCATATTTTTATATAATGTATTATCATACGGCATAATATCACTCATTCCAACAATCGGAAAAGCAGACATCTTTCCCTTGAAATTCGACTTCAAAGTTCGTCTACAAAGTTAAAATTATACTCTGGAGTCGTAGCGTAAATAGCAGCCTGCTCTACGTTGAATTTTTAATCCATCTATAACATTAGTAAAATATACCCCACTTCCTGTTTTTATCGGAGTTGAGCTAACACATGTAAAATCCTCATTTTTATCCTCTGTTTCATATTTTTCCATCATCTCTATTATAACCTAATTTATATATTTTTATAGTAAACGCATTAAATTAATATAATAGAACGCAAAAATAAAGAGTAACTCATAAAATAAGATTATTTAAAAATCTATTTTATCCAGTTACTCTCAAATTTGATTGAAAATCATTATAAACGATAACCTATCGTTTTTAAATTCTATCCTCAAAGCTCTACAAGTCGCAGCTTCTTTTCATCTTGACTTTCGATATAGTCGCTTTTGTTATAAAAATGCATTTCTATAACTAACGAGTATTAAATGGTTCAATTAAATTGATAATTGTATATCCATCTAAACCAAGTTTCTTACATACCACTTTACTTAGCTCAGGTTTGTCGCTATAAACAAAATTTCTGAAGACATATCTAATTTTTCGATTACACTGTCGACTTCTTCAGGTGAAACTTTAATTTCTTCATCACTTAGAAACTGATCCAGATTTAAGAATTGTTTATTTTTGCTTACTGAAATACGATATTTGAATTCTGATAATAAAGACTACTATAGATAGCTTTTTCCATAGTCATATTGTTTTATACCATCACCAATATGAAGTTTTGTGAATCCACGTTCTCTAAGCAACTTCTCAGTAGCACGTGATGTTACATCGACTACACAATATAAAATTATATCTTTATCCTTGTAGTCATCAAGCACATCGCTACCGTTTTTAAAGTTTAATCGGAAGATTCACGGCATTTATAGAGTGACCTCTTGCATATTCTTTTCGCCAACGAACGTCAACAACTAAAGCTTCTTCAAATGTTTTCTTCTCAACATCAGCTCCAGCAATTCTTCCTGGTTTTCCTTTTAGTAATTTAAGCCAAAATGCGTATAATCCAAATACAATAATTAATAACACTATTGCTGTAGTAAGAAAACTTTCATTACGTTTACTCCCTTTCATCATTTAATTATATTTTAGCATACATTTTGTATTTTTAATAATAAATTGTATAAATAAAATATTTTTGATTAAAATTTAGGAGTAAAATGGTATTATACATCATTTTAAGAAAGGATACGGATGAAAATATCAAAAATTAGTAAAATTGAAAATAAAAATTTTAAAAATTGAATCCTCTTTTATTAATTGATGGAATTTTTAGTAGGTTTAGCTGCTGGAATCGTTGGTGCTGTTATAGACTTCTTATCGTTATAGTAGAAACTTGTTCATTACATAGCCGACTTTATGTAAAACTGGTTATATATAAAATAGGTCTTTTTATTAATTCTAATCCTACTTGCCTTGTTTTTCTGGCTTTTTATTAAAACGTGAACCGATGGCTGGTGGGGTAGGAATTCCTCAAGTTCTGCAGAAATTACCAGTAGAATTAAAATTCAAATCCATTACGAGTTCTAATTTATAAAAATAACTGGTGGATTAACGCAAAAGTCTCAGTGGTTTATCACTTGGCGCGAGGTCCCTCTATTCAACTAGAGTTTCAATGGAGGTGACTTGTCTCTAGAATATTAAAAAGGATGGCGTAAAGAAAAGTATCTTGTTACTTGTGGTGCTGGTGCAAGGTCTGTCCATCGCCTTTGGAGCTCCACTTGCTGGTGTTTTTATTTTCTATAGAAGAAGTTACATAAGCAAATAACTATCGTTTATCTGTTGTTTCAGTGCTGCTGTAGTAGCAAATATAGTTGGTCAGTATATGGTCTTACTGCTGTTTTCAAATTTCCTGAAATACACTATGTTGAAGTAAAGTATTTATCCTTGAGTGTTTGTTTTATTAGGAATTCTATTAGGAATATTTGGGACATTTATAATGATTACTATAAAAATACTTTTTAAAATTTATGAATATTTTAGGATTAAATATAGTATTTGAGACCTCAAGTAGCATTCATAATTTCATTCGGATTATTTATTTTTTATCCAATAGTGCTTGGTAGCGGTCATAGTTTAGTAGAATTTCTGATAAAGAATAAATTTAGCTTTATGTTTTTATTAACCTTATATTTCATAAAAACTTTATTTTCACTTATTTCTTTTCTCACATCAGGAGTCGTGAGCGCATATTCTTACCTATCTTAATACAGGTGTGTATCGGAACATTGTTTAGTAACTTTTTGATGCTAAATATACTGCATTATTTGTAATACTATCTATGTCAGGTTACTTAACTGCAATTGTACAGTCCTATTACTCAATAATTTTATTATTTGAAACGACTAAAAACTAAATTATTTCCTACAGATCGCACTATGTTGTCTGTTGCATATATCACTGCAAATATCTTGGAACAAAAGCCGGTTTACGAGATATTTACTCGATCGAATTTTAACTATGTAATAAACTAGGAGACGATGAAAAATGAAATGGAAGTAGAAATTCTAACTACAATTTCAAATGATAGTTCATTGATAGGGAAAAGAAATACGTGAAATTGATTGGACAAAAGATGTTCTTGTTTCTCATATCGAGCGCGCTCTGGTCGTGAAATCGTACCAGAGTACAATTCTGAAAGCAAATGATAAACTTACCGTCATGTACTGCAAAAAGAAAGTGTCAATCTATTTTTAAAGCAATTTAGTGATTAAAGGCTCACTAAAAAGTAGTACCGACCCAAAAGTTAGACCAAAAATCTAACTTTTTGGAGGTCAGTATTTCTATAGACTAAACATAATTTTGAATTTAAAAAGAAAGTCGTACTTAGAGTATATAAATGAAAACATAAACATAAGATGGTTAGCGAAAAGTATGCTATAAAATCTCATAATAATATTGAAATTTAGTCAAATATAGATATGGAGATGAAGGATTATATCGTTCAAGAAAAAGTGAGAATATCCTTTCGAGATATGTTGTAGAATTATAGCTTTAACAAGTGAACTCTCCTACAATGACTTGGCTTTACAAGAAGCATAAATAATCAACACTTATTTGTAACTGGGTTAATCGCTTTAGAGTAGCTGGTCCTGGTGCATTGAGAGAACGAAGGAAAGGTCGGAAAATCTTAATGGCTAAATCACCTAAAAAGTTAAGTAAAGGAAACAACAAGTCAAACCACAAATGATAATATATCTAAAGAATATGTAAAAGAATTGAAAGATCAGTACTACAACTAAGGATAGAAAATGCATCAAAAGACGAGGAGACTGCGTTTGTAGAAAGTAGAAATGAAAAGAGGCAGGATGTACAAGCGAGTCTCGAGGAAATTGTACTTAAAGACCTTCTATATGCGAAAATGCAAAAACAAACTATATATGTACTGGCAGAAGAATTGATAGAGTTAATCCAGATAAAGAAATTGAAGAAAAATATTAGAAACAGAAAGAATAACAGAAAGATTATGGTTATGAGACGTATATATGGTGCATTACGTAATTTGGGATATATGGCAAATAAAAGAAAGTTCAAAAGAATTGTACATTAGCTTACAGGTTTACATCATTATTCACTAGAAAAAGTAGAAAACTACGAACTATATAAAGGAAAATTGGACAGCTAAGAATAGGAATTAGAAGACGATTCAATAATCATATTCCACATCATCTCTTTCAGACACAGCTGAGTAAATATTATGAAGTTAATGAGAAGTAAATTAGTAGTAGACTTTATTTAGATGCATTTGTGTATGTATAATGGTGAGATAATAAGCTATAGTATATGTGAGCCCATCAGCCATATAATGGATGCGCTAGAAAAGCTATTAAAGTCACAGCTAAATCCTCATGGGAGAACTCTTCCACTCCGATCGAGGATGGGCTTATCAAATGAAGGCATAACTCCGAGGTTACAAAAGAAGAACGTATTTGCAAAAGTATGTCTAGAAAAGCACGTGTTTGGATAATTCGGTAATGGAGAATTTCTTCGGAATATTAAACAAGAGATATACTATGGAACAACATATAATAGTTATGGGAACTGAAATTGAAGTATTGAAAATATATAAAATACTTATAATGAAGAGAGAGATATAAAGAGAAAACTAGGATGGTTGGGTCCTACAGCTTAATATAGGAATAGAACATGTGATCTGTATAAATATAGTAAAAGATAGCGTGGCAGCCATTATAACTACTACGCTATCCTAGAGTCTAACTTTTGGGGGCGGGTCGAAGCTAAAATTCAAAAATAATTTTATGATAACTCATATGCAGTAGTTTATTGATATCTAATAAACTTTGTGAGTACTGACTCTGACAAAATAACAATTTTGTGAGTCACTCCCCATTTCTATTTATAATACATTAAAAATGTTTTTGAGAGCATGAGCAATTCCATCATCATCTACACTAGTTTGTAATGTAATCTGCTATTTCTTTTAACATTATCACACATTTTCCATTGCTACTGAATTCGACATGTTTTTAACATATCTATATCATTTCACCATCACCAAAAGCCATCGCTTTCTTCTAATTTTATACCTAAGTGAGAAATAGCTGCATCAATTCATATCCCACCATCTTTTGGAATAACATCTGTAAAATGAGTAGATCCAACGGCTGCTTTTGAATTAGGCTATACGTTAAAAAGTCTTCTTCTTCCTCTTCTGATACAAAAACATTTAGTTGATATACTTTTCATTACTAGCCTTCTCCATACGCTAATGGATCTTTTCTAGAATCTTTCTGGATCTCTAACTCATCTTCTAACCATTTAACCCTCCGAGTTTTTCAGATTCATGAAAGCTCCATCTAATAATGCAAAAATCCTGATTATATTATTTCTCTTTAAAATAAGGAAGAACATTTTTATATCCTCTTTTTGATAAAATCTTATCATTTACAAACTCTCAGATTCTAAATAATACTGTCCATTTGTTGTAATATATCCCATCAAACTTAAAATCTAACAAATCGTTTAAAATGTTGTATGATAATGGCGTCTTTCCTTGCAGCTATAAAAATTTTAATTCCTTTTCTTTTTAGCTTTCTTTAAAGTATTTGCAGTGTTTTCCTGAGGTAGGTTTTGGTTTTAAAACTACTCATCGTTCCATCAATATCACATCGCTTTTATATTCGTCATTCTGTTCTCCATATTGTTAAATCAGCTACACTGACTTTCTGTTTTAAATCATAACGCTATTAGTGGTTTCATAGCTGTTCTTCTATAACATTAAGTAACATGCTGACTGTTTGCTTTCAACGCATCTTTTAAATCAAACCTTTATAGTTGTTAATGATTTTAATAAGGCAGATGAAGTATAATCTCCAAACGCTTGCGACAGAGTTTGCCACCTCATTGTAACTCGTCTTCAAGTGCTTTTATAGCACCGCCATTAAAGCTATCACGCTGCTGAGATTAAGCCAACTCATCATCTTTTTAACTTTTGTATATTTTCTTTTACAATATCGTACGCTTCTTCCATAGAAAAATTCGTAATTAAAGATATTTTTGGTTTTAAACCATGTTCTCTAAAAGTCCATTATGACCCTCTAATTTTCTATATAGTATCCTACCGCTATATCATCTTCTACTTACTCCTAGATAAGCTATTTCATATGTCCACTAGCTAGCACATAATTGAGTTAAACTCTAGCTAGCATTACAAATCATTGTACTCTACACTATATGTATATTCTCCCTCTGTCCCAACATCACAAACCGGAACATCAATGAACTTATAGTACTCTCACTGTACTTTACTCATAGTTGTTGGTGAATAAAATTATCCCATCTACGTTCATTCTGCTAATTTCTTAATATATTCAATTGTTTATTTTTCACTCAAAATTATGCATTCATTGTATTAATGTTTCATAATTGTATCTTTTAACTCTTTATCAAGATATTTTAACGTATTACCACTAACATAAGAATGTAAACAAGGAACTATAACACCGATTATTTTGCTATCTGTACTTTTTAACGCTTTAGCAAAAGTATTAGGCGTATAGTATTGTATCAACTATTTCTTTAATTTTTTCATGAGCTTCTTTTTAAATTTCCACCATTAAAATATCTAGAGACAGTAGTAGTCTACTCCAGCCATTTTTGCTATATCTACTACATTAATTTTCTTCTAGATTACCTCCTAAGTCACAATCTTAATTATAAACGATTAAACAGAATAAATAAAGAATTATATAAGAACAATTTTAGAAATATTTCATTACTATATTTTATTGAATAGTTCAACATAAAAATAGGAACTCAAAAATACATTAATTCGATGATACAATACAATTTAACTAAAAGAAAATTCTATAAATCCTTATACATATTACTATGATAATGGCTATCTTTCTATAAAAATATCATATTTCTCATCATTATATCTACAACCTGTAAACTGTATCACTACAAAACTTCGTAAAATAACCTAACAGATTTATAAAATACTATCAAACAAGCATAGAACAATACAAACATATTAAACACAAGTCCTTGAAACTTTTTCGAAAGTGGTATAGTTTACTTTTGGAGGTATATTATGATAGTTCAATTAAAAACATCACAAAACAATATAAAGATGCTAACTGCAAGCTTGAAAATATATCATTTGATATCAATAAGAAAGAAGTTATTGGAATAATCGGTAGAAATGGTACAGGAAAAAGTACTATTTTAAAAATGATTAACGATATCGTATCATATGATAGTGGAGATATTTTATATAAAAACTCTTCTATAAAAATATGGATGCAAGCACTCTTAGAAATACTAGAAAAATCTAGCATACATATTCCAACACTCCAATCTAATCGATAACAAAACTGATATTATCATTTAAGTTTAGTATATAAACTAAATAAGGTTTCTGTTGATAAAAAAAGAAAATAGATGATATTCTTGAATTCATGGAATATTACAAGACTCAAAAATAGTCTTTGTGGTAGCTAGTGGTGGTGAACAACAAAAAGTTGCTATCGCTATGGCATGCTACAAGAACCCGAAGTTCTACTATGCGATGAAATTAGTTCTGCTTTAGAGCACTAACAGTGAAAAAGAAATTTTCGCTTTATTAAATAAGTTACGAACAACTGACATTTCAATTGTTATGATTTCACACGAGCTTATGCTTTACTAAGAACTTTTTGTGATCGAGTAGTAGTTATCGATGATTCTACAATAAAAGATATTGTCGTACCTAACAAAAATGCAAAAGATGATTACGACAGTAATTACTATAACTACGTAAAAGGAGTTTTTATTAAATGATTGATTTGTACAGCCAATTGACGATGGTATGTAGAAAGCATTTTGGGAAACAAACTATATGATGATTTACTCAATGTTAACGGTATTTTTCCATTTCCCTACCACTAGGTATCATGCTTTTTGCTTTCAGTCGTGATTATTTGTTAAAAATAGAGCGGTTTGTGAAGGACTTAGCATTTCTCTTATGCCCTACGTAGTGTTCCGTTTCTAATTTTTGTATTCATATTAATCCCTGTAAATAGATTTCTGTTTAAAAACATCATTGGGAATATTGCAGCAATCTTGCTCTTACTGCTTTGTCGGTGTAAGTAGTTTATGCACGATTTGTTGAACAAGCATTAATTAATGTTCCTATTGTAAGATGGAGCTATAAGTATGGGGGCTAGCAAAAGTTCAAATTATCAGGCATTTCTTATTACCAGCAACAATGGATAACTTAATCTTATCATTCACCTATACTACTATAAGTTTACTAGTATACAACAGTAATGGGTGTAGTGGGGCTGGTGGCCTTGGTGTTGCTTTTAGATATGGATACCAAGAATACTAACTATGACAATGTATTTAATAGTAATAATATTTATTGTATGTATTTATTATACAATCAATAGGATGGATTAGCTATCGTTTTACAAAACAAAAGCGAGAAATAAACTAATGAAGAAAGTATTATCTATTGTTGCTAGCCTACTAGCTCTTGTAGCCTTTTTAACAGCATGTTCTAGTAAAACTAGCGATAAAAAAGAAAGAGAAGACAAAACTATTAAAGTTGCTGCTCATGTCCTTCATTCACTTTGGACATGTTAGAATTAGTTAAAGAAGATTTAAAAAAGAAGGATATACTCTTGAGTGTAGTATCGATAATGTTCAAGCTAACGTTGCTTTTAGCACACAACAAAATCGATGCTAACTTCTTCCAACATGAACCATTATGAAACAGTACAACAGATAAAACAAACTTAGTAGCTGTTGCAAAAAGTTTATAACCAATCCCAGCATTCTACTCTAAAAATATGTAAAACATTAAAGATCTTTAAGATGGCGCTGATGTAGCAATTCCATCTGATGCTTCCAAATCTAGCTCGTGCATTAAGATTGTATAGCTCACGGTGGATTAATTACATTAAACGCATCCTAACAGCTATAACGTTACTGTAAAAGATATCAAAGATAATCCAAAACATCTTAAATTTACGAAGTTAGTCTTTTAAACTTAAGTGATGCATATGCAGAAAAAGATTTAGTTTTCAATCTACCCTACCACATTGCTAAATTAGGGCCTTACACCAATGAAAGATGGACTTCTAATGGAAGATAAAGCTGACTTTACATATGCTGGTGTTCTTGCAGCTCGTGAAGATAACAAAGACGATGCAAAAATCCAAGCATTGAAAAGCTTTTAACAAGCAAAAAGTTAAAAGATTTCTTACAAAAATTATGATGGTAAAAGCTACTGCAGCTTTCTAATTAATATTTATTATTACTAATTCAAAATCTATAATCAACATCCTTACCTCCTAAATAAAAAATATAAATAATATAAAAACAGGAGAAATATAATAATGAAAAGATAATTTCATTTATCGCTAGTTTAACAGCATTATTATTAGTTTTAACAGCATGTTCAAGCAAAAGCTGAAACTAAAAAGAAGAAGAAAGAACCAGTTACTGTAAAGTAGCTTCTCACACTTCTCCAATGACAGACATGTTAGAAATGATCAAGATGATGCTTAAAAAGACAGTTACAACTTAGAAATCGTTAAAGTTTCTGATAACGTTCAAGCTAACGTTGCATTAAACAATAAAGAAGTTGATGCTAACTTCTTCCAACACAGACCATTCAGTGGAACAATTTAACCAAAATAATGCTCACCTTTGTAGCTATTCAGCAATTTACAACGCTACTGTATCATTTCTACTCTAAAACTCTTAAAGATATTAAAGATCTTAAACATGGTGCAGATGTAGCTATCCTTCAGATCCAATCAAACTTAGCTCGTGCTTTACGTTTTGATTAGATACGCTAAAGTTATTACTCTTAAAGATCCAAATAGCTTTACAGTAACAGAAGCAGATATCAAAGATAATCCAAAACACCTTAAATTTACTAAAAGTAAAGCTTACTAAACCTTAACGAAGCATACAATGAAAAAGATTTAGTATTTAACTACCCAACTTACATTTCTAAATTAGGATTAACTCCTGATAAAAATGGTCTAGCTTTTTGAAAAAGAAGGAGACTTAACATTCGCTATCTCACTTGTAGCACGTAGAAGATAACAAAGACGATGCTAAAGTACAAGCAGTTAAAAAGCATTAGCAAGCGAAAAAGTTAAAGAGTTCATTAATAAAGAACTTAAATCAAAAAGGACACGCAACTCCAGCGTTCTAATATAAATTAAAATACCAAAACAGCAGTAAAACTATTGATGTTTTGGTATTTTTCCCTATATATAAAACTATTTAATCCTTTAAGGTAGATATATAGTACAATAGCTTATTTCATAACTTCATTAAAAAGATAATCCTTTCACACTCTTAATTCACCATACTAAGAAAATCATTAATCATTTCTGTAAATTCATATCTTTCTTTTCCAGTTTCATCAATATACTTTTCAGAATTTCTAATTTGTTCGGCAGACATATTCCTCTACAATTTCTCCAATGCTTTTTCTACCTATTTCAGGTACCACTTCTTTAATTGTCTCTTTAACATCTTCAAAATCATCAAACCCAGTAATTGAAATATCACCAGGAATACAAGCTATATCAATATAATTTTTCAATTCCCCTTTTTCTTGTTACATAGGCTTTAATTCCTTCTCGCTTAAGTTCATTTATTTCTATTTCATTTTTACTTGAATCATTTGAGTTCAATTTATCTGAATCTAATAATATCCCCCAGGTATTGAAAATTGTTCTGCAATTTTCTGTGTCAACTCAATGTTTTAAATTTCTACATCCACCAATTGGGAGTATCGCAAATATTTTTCTTCAAATGTATAATTAATAAAAACCATTATTTTTAATTCATTAGCTGTATGTTTTAAAAATATAATGTCATCTTTTTCCTTCTACTAAAACAAGTCCTTTTGCGCTATTAGAAATAAATTCAGGTAAAATACCTAACATTTCAGAAATTTTTGATAAACATCATCTGAATTTTTCTCTTACAATATTTATATTATCTTTTTATCAACTAATCTCAGACTTTCAATTGGAACAACACTACAAATTGATGGCGGTGAGTAGTCATTATAACTTGTGTATTTGATTTTCTTGAAATTTTAATAAAAAGATTCTACTAACATCTTTTGATGAGATGGGTGTTGAGCTGTCTCAGGTTCTTCAAAAAGCATATATTATAGAATTATTTTTCTCAGCATCATTAAGCTGCCTTTCAGCTTCCGCTCTATTTAATAACAATAATCTTCTAACACCACTTCCTCTCTTATTCATCGGTATGTCATCATCTGAAGTTATAGTCAATTTAAACACAGAATCAAAATTGGGTTCAGATTTGAATTCAGGATTTAAAGAACATGCTAATTCACTATTCATATCTTTTCAATTTATCTAAGGTTTTTATTCGCAGTTTCTATCGCCTTCTTTTCACTTCTTCCTTGATTTTTCAAGTTCAATACTTACTTCTTTTAATGCTTTTTGTATAGCAATTTTCATCGGATTCATACTTCTTTATCCGAATCAGAACTTGATCATCAGATTGGAACAGTGCATAGTGCGGAAGATACCCTCTAATTTTTCATAAATCTTCTTAGAATCTTCTTTATCTACAGGGATTTCAATTTCTAATAAATCTAATGTTTTACACTTACTCCAAATAGCACTTCTTATACTAACACTACTTCTTGCATCATATTGATGCGTCTGCTATACCTAATTCGTTTGCTCTTTTTCTTAAATCTGTAATTTTTCAATGTAAGTAAATCATCGAATTTATCATTTTGACGGATGATTACAGACTATAAAAGTGTTAGCTTTAGGTTTTGAGACGATGTTGCCTTAAAAATAATTTCTAGATTGTTGTCCTTATTTAATAAAAATTCTGAAGATAGAGTTGTTAAAGAGCTACTGTCTATGAAATACTTTCTAAATATTTATCAAAAATACATGTGATTTCTATTATTTCATCTCCTTCATCATGCTTAACTGACAAATCTTCTTTCTCACAGACAACAACTTTATTATTAAAAATTTCTAAAAGCCTCTAAAATCGTTGATTTTCCTGCATCATTTTTACCTACAAAGGTAGTTAAATCATTAAAGCTAATATATGTTTCTTCTTTATATCCACGAAAATTTCTTAACTTTAATCCAATTAGTCTCATATTTATTTTCTCCTTATCTGTATCTTTTTAATATAAATAAATTATAACTTTTTCTAATTATTTTATATTTATTTTCTTAACTATAACTTCTTTTAAAAATTCATTATATACACTATATCTTTATCGTTCCATATCTACTGTTCCATCTAATTTTCTATTAAGATGCTCAATGATTCTTCAATATTGGCTACATCAACAAAATGTACCCTAACTATTGTTTCATCGCCGGAATCAAACTTAATTTCATTATAACTACTTATTTCATCATTTAACGGATACAAAAAGCCAGATTTCTGAAGTCTGATACTTCTTAGAATATGCATACATTTGATACATATCAGACTGGAGTATCCCATAATTTTTCCCCTCATCATTTAAAAGATTCTTCCACTTAGTATCCATAATAACCCTATTATCCTTCTTACAAACTATATCTGGTCTTAGTGCAAATCGACGTCTCGGTTCATTAAATAAATAATAACTTTTTATCTTGAGATGAGACATCCCAGCCATTATTTCCAAAAATTTTCTTTATATAAAAAGTGATATAACTTTCAAAAACTTTTTCCATAGGGAATAATAATGATTTAGATATACTTTCCCTGAAAATGTTGTAAATGATTTATTCATAAGAAATACTTTTTGTCCATTGAATCAAAATAGTATACTCTTTTTGTAGTCCTATCTATTTTACTCTTGAAAAATCTTTAGTGTAATTAACAGATGGCTCTACCATTTCAAATGACCCAATAATTGTTTAATATCCTTAATATTTTTAGAATTCATCGTAACACGAAGTAGTTTCAATAACGCAGCTTTTATCAACCTATTTTCCGGTCTATTAGGATGAAACTCATCCAAAAGCAACATAGAATCGTTCCTTATGAACTAAATTAATATGATGACTAGTCAACAACTTTCCTTTTAAAAATTTTTGATTATCTTCTTTAATAACATAATCTAATTTAATACCACGTTTAATAAGTTGTCTTACTTCTTGTAAATACATATTTATAAAAATTTCATACAAATTCATTTCTTTAATATTTAAGTTTGCATCACTGAAAACCTTACGGGAAAAATTTCTCATACTTCTAATCATTCTTAAAAATATCTTTTTGTTTTTCATTTCCAACATCTTCTCCTGAAGCAAAGTTAATCTTCGGAAGTACTTGTATTTTGGAAGTTATTAGTTAACTGTATTAATCCCACATAATTTCTAATAGATACAACCTTTCCCACGTTACGCCTTGATGAAATACGCATAAAATCAAACACATCACTGTCTCCTTCTTCTTGGAAATTTTCTATAAATTCTATAAGTATATTAAATTGATTAGGCTCTAGATATTTATACTTTTCACTATCACTATAATCCTTATTATTTGTGATTACATCAAACTCAGTTACTTCAAAAACTTTATTCATTTTTCACCTTTTTCATAAATTTGCAAATAACTGTCGATAGAATAAAAAGCTTCATCATTAATGCTATATTTAATATTAGGGACATCAATATCATTAATATCACCATTAAATATTTCTCTTATTTTTATTTCTTTATCACAAATAAATTTATTCGAATTATCTCCATTATCACCTAGAATCAATTGAATCTTTTTATAATCCTCATAAAAGTACTCCTGTAATAAAGGGATTATTGATTTTTAAAATAGATGCCAGTTTCTCCACAGTAGAAGTTTCAACTAATCCTAAAAACAATGCATGTCCTATAGTATGCTCTCTATCATAAAGAATTTCAATTCTTTCATTAATTTTCTAACCATCCCTTGCACATCTATTCCAGAATCTTTACCCTCTTTATCTTTTATAGATATATCCTTAAGTACTTTTGTATCAGGCATCATCTCCACAAATGAAATCGCCTACACTAAAGCTGTATCCATTAAAGATATAGATCGATTCGCTAGTATTCATTGTTCCTATAATATATACATTATTAGGGAACACTAAACAACTCTTGTGAATGAGGCAAAATTCACTGATATCTGTTCTCCTCTCGTTTTGTATCTTCTATTAATGTTATAAGTTCACCAAAAATCTTCGAAATATTCCCTCTATTTATCTCATCAATGATAAAAACAAAATTTTCCCTATTTCCTCTTTATTATTTTCTTTTACTGTATTACAAAACGCCTGTAAAAAGCACCAGGAACTATACTATATTCTAAACCATTACCTCTTCTACTGATGAACAAGGTTTAATTCCTTCAATAAACTCTTCATATCCATATGATTGATGAAATGTAGTAAATTCTATTTTTCCTCTATTTTTATAATCATTATATCTTTTTAAAACATCAGAATATAAATCTTTTTACATCATCTATAGCTTTATTTTCACATATCGCAACTGTACACTAAACAGTATTATATGTTTTACCTGTTCATGAGGCCATATAATATGATATTTTTCTCATGTTAATCTCATTATCATTTTCAATTTCATTCTTATTATCTGTCGATCTTCATTGTTGGAGTCTCCTCTTCTTTTCCAATTTTTCACTAACATACTCATAATAATGTATAATATTATTTACTGCATCCATAATTTCAGCTTCATATTCCGCATCTGACTTTTTTAGGAGTATTCTCTGTAAACACATATCTGAACTTTATCATATACACCACTCCTAATTTTTCTTTAATGCGTCTCGAGATTCTGAAATACGTTTGGGAGCACCGTATTCATTACTTCCAGCACATATTCCATACCTTCTCCTTTAGAGATGTCTAGATGCCTATGGTAAATTTCCTTGATTCTATTGAATTTTTCTTTTTATCTGGTGAACCTTTTTATCAGTTCCTTTTTAACTCTAAAGAAACTCTATATCTAGCAGCACCATTTTTTCATCCTTCTCTACAAATATAGAAACACTAATGGGGCTTCTATTTCTATATTCTTCATAATTTAATTGCAACCACAAATACTTTTTATTTTTCCAGAATTTTTGCCAATTTACTTTTACAATCCTCTTTAAGATTATACTCTTTATCACATTTTTAATTATCTTTTTAATTCTAGCTGCATACTGCCCTTCCTTTTTATTATTTCATTTTCTTTCTTTTCATTTCCCTGATAAATTCTCAGGTTTTTATACTCTCCCACCATACTTGGTTAAAAATCTAAAATACGTCTATACTCTATCATCTTTTTCTCCTTATTTTAATACTAATATTGACTAACTTTATCTTCCGACAAATAATATTTTTACATAAGATGAATATCTCATCCCTATAAGCTATTCATTGAAAATTAAAATATTAGCTTATCCAAGAATATCTCATACCTACATTATTATAGCAATATTTTATTTTTTTATTATAATGTAATCGTTTTATTTTTCAATATAAAAATCAAATATTAAATATTTGAATTTTTATATTATTCGCCCCTACTACCTTATATCGTTTATATTGATTAAATTCTATTTTTCAGTCTATACTTAGGTGTAAATACAATATGGTATTTACATAACCACTTGTATTCAATAAACTATTATGTTTATTTGCCATAATAAAAATCATCCTTTCTTTATTTCAGGCTTGAACTACTCTTAGTTTTTATCAAGAAAGGATGATTTTTTTCAGTGTTTAACTTATCTCGCACCCGCATAGCAGGTGATTTTTATTTCGGAGACTTCGCCTCCTCAACTGGCTAAAACCTTTATCAGAAACTGACTTTTTACGTCAATTTCTTTTTCTGTCATAATAAACTTATTTGTGTAATTCTTTTTCGAAAGCTTCTCTAACTTGTCCTACAGAGAATCCGATGATTACTTGAATAGCTTTACCGTTACGAGCAACTCCAAGAGCTCCAGAACGTTTTAAGAATGCATCATCTTTAACTAGGCTTTCGTCTTTAACATTAACACGTAGTCTTGTTACACAGTTAGTAACGTCTACAATGTTATCTTTACCACCTAAACCTTCTAAAATGATAACTGCTTGATCATCGTGAGTAGCTGCATCATCTCTAACTTCTGGTTTAGCTGCTTCTTTACCTTTTTCACGGTACTCTTGTTTAGAGTAAAGTTTAGTTTCAGCATCATCTGCTTCACGTCCAGGAGTGTTTAATTGGAATTTAAGGATTAAGAATCTGAATACTAAGAAGTAGATTACAGAGAATCTAATCCAATTCCGATTTGAACGAACATTTGTGAAGTGGTTTTGAACATTGGTAACCAGTTTAGAGCTAAGAAGTCGAGTTTAATCCACTTCCGAGTTACCTACAACTCCAAATTGGTACATAGTTGCTGACATTAATGCACCTAATACTGCGTGAGTAGCGAATAACATTGGTGCTGCGAATAAGAATGTGAACTCGATTGGTTCAGTAATTCCTGTTAAGAAACCAGTAAGTGCTGCTGGGATTAATAACCCTGCTACAACTTTTTTCCTGCTGTCTTTAGCTGTTACATACATAGCTAAAGCTGCTGCTGGTAATCCAAATACTTTTGAGTTACCGTGTAATGAGAATCCACCTTGAGGGAATAACTCTTTTAATGGAGTTGTGCTTTGAGAGAACTCTTGAATGTGTTGTACCCAGTAAGCTGTGATTCCATTTTCTACTACTGCTGGTCCAAACATGAATGGTCCATAGATAAAGTGGTGTAATCCTGTTGGGATTAAAATTCTTTCTAGGAATGTGTAAGTGAGATACTCCTGCAACTCCAGATACTTTTTAAGAATCCTTGTAAAGCAGCGATTCCTAATTGAACTTTTTGGCCATAATAGAGCTGTTAAGAAAGCAGCTGGAATCATGATAAGGAATCCTACTAAGATTACGAATGTTGATCCTTGGAAAATTCCTAATAATTCAGGAAGTTTTTTGTCGAAGTATTTGTTGTGAATCCATACTGAGATAGATGCAATAACGATAGAACCAATGATTGAAGTATCTAAAGTAATTGCCTCAGCGATTCTTGTAATACCTGTAGGTAATTTAAGAGCAGGCGTTACATCTACACCAAAGAATTTGAATTGAGTTAAGAATCCGTTGATGAAGTAGTTATAAACCATGTAGATTAAGAAAGCTTCTAATGCTGCACGACCATTTGCTTTTTTAGCAAGACCGATTGGAATACCAAGTGCAAATACTACTGGCATTTGGTTAAAGATAGTCCATCCTCCTTGCTCTACTACGAACCAGGAGTTGTACCAGTACCTTCTGCGCGATGCTCCCTACTAGGTTAGGGTTTTTAAGATTGAAGTTAATCCAACTACTAATCCGAAGAATGCGAATAAAATAGATGGCATTAACATCGCGCCTCCAAAGCGCTGAATTTTTTGTAACATAACATTTTCCTCCTTTTTATTTTTTCTGCTAATGTTACTTCTAAGCCATTATGATCAGAAATAATTGGATAATTTTCATCATTAAATATAACAAAACTTTCTTTTTACATCTAATTTTCTATTAATAAATACATAATCCAATTTTTCTGACACATAGAATCTTCCCAACCACTTATATTTTTTATATACGGTAACTCCCCGTCTTTTTCTCGGCTAATTCATAAGTATCATATAATCCTTTATCAAGTATTCTCTTATAATCGTCTACTTGATGGAAATAATCTGTATTGAAATCTCCCATGAAAACTTTTAAGATTATTGTTATCTGTATAATTAATTAGGTTGCTAAGATTGATCTATGTCTTCCCCTTTACAAGTTGGCAAATTCATATGACAACTGTAAAAATTCTACGATCTCATCATTTATTTTAAGATCGACTTTTTAAAAATTTTTCTTGATTCGATAGAAGTTACGGTTTGTTGTGCCGTACGGTAAAAATCCTCTACAGCAACAACTTCACCTTTAGCAAGTATTGCTAAACCTTCTTCGAACTTATCAAATCCTATATGAGAATAAGTCCAGTAGTAACTGTATCCTTCTTCTCCATATTCTCTAATTTTATCTAGTAATAATTTTCCGAAGTTATCTTCTTTTATTCCTTGGTAAACATCTGCACTATTAATCAATTGATTTACTTCTTGCATAGCAACAACATCGTATTTTTCTCCACAATAGTTTTTGCTAAGATATTTAATTTTTCAAGTTGATTTTTCTTCTAACCAACTATGTACATTAATCGTTAATAGTTTCATGCTATGTTCCCCATTTCTTTATTTATTATTTTTGTTCCAAATATCTTCGTTGTATTGAGCTATAGTACGATCAGATGAGAAGAATCCAGCTTTTGCAATATTCATAATAACTTTTTCAGCCATAATTCACGGTTTTCGTAATCTGCTAACATTTTCTTCTTTCTTAGCGTAATATTCTTCAAAAGTCAATAAGTGTCATGAACCAGTCTTTGTTAAGTAGTTCATTATATAATCTTTTCTAATCTTTCTTTATTTCCTAGTTTAACTAGGTCTTTAGAAACGATAAAGTCTACAACTCTTTAACACCATCTTTTTCATAGTATTCTTTAGACACATATCCAGCAGTTTCGTAAAGTTTGATAATTTCATCACTTTCTTTACCGAAGATGTAGATATTTTTCACGTCCAACTAACTCATCGATTTCCACGTTTGCTCCATCTAGAGTTCCTAATGTTAGAGCTCCGTTTTAACATGAATTTCATGTTACCAGTACCACTTGCTTCTTTAGAAGCTAATGAATTTGTTCAGAGATGTCAGTTGCTGGAATTAATTTTTTCTGCAACACTTACATTATAGTTTTCAACTAAGAATACGTTTAAGTATTTGTTAACTTCTGGATCGTTGTTAATTAATTCTGATAGACATAGAATTAGTGAATGATATCTTGGGCTATAATATATGCTGGTGCTGCTTTTACCACCGAAGAATACTGTAATTTTTCTTTCAGGTAATTTACCATTTTTTGATATCTAAGTATTTTTGATTACATATAAAGCGTTCATTTGTTGACGTTTATATTCGTGGAATCTCTTGATTTGAGTATCAATAATACTATTTTCGTCTAATTCAATACCTTGAGTTTCTTTTTAGGTATTCTTTAAGAACTAGTTTGTTCTCGTGTTTAATTTCTTCTAATTTCGCTGCTTCTTTTACTATCAACAAATTCTAGTAATTTTTCTAATTTAGTTGCATCAGTTAAGTACTCATCACCAATTAGTTCTTTTTAAGTAAGCTGCTAATGGTCTGTTGAAAATTCTAACCAACGTCTGAATGTAATACCATTAGTTTTTGTTATTAAATTTCTCTGGATATAATTCATAGAAGTGTTTTAATTCAGAGTTTTTAGAAATTTCAGTGTGTAGGTATGCAACCCCGTTTACACTGTTAGAGAAGTGAATATCCATGTTTGCCATATGTACTCTATCATCTTTATCGATGAGTTTGAATATCTTCACCTTCATATTTTTCTCTAATGACAGCATCTAATTGTTTGATGATTGTTACTAAGTGTACTACTTCTTCTAAAGTATGCTAATGGCCATTTTTCTAATGCCTCAGCTAAGATAGTGTGGTTAGTGTAACCAGTCATTTTTGAACAATTGTGTATGCTTCTTCAAATTCAATTCCGTGTTTTTCAATTAGTAAACGAGATTAATTCAGGAATTACCATGCTAGGTGAGTATCGTTAATTTGAACATATGCATATTCGTATAAGTCGTGAACATTACTTCCTTTATGATTGCTTCATCTAAAATCAGTTGAGCAGCATTTGATACCATAGTATTGTTGGTAAATACGTAGTAATTCACCATTTTTATCACTATCATCTGGATATAAGAATAATGTTAAGTTTTTCTCAATTTCAGTTTTATCAAATGAAATTCCTTTTTCAATAATACTGCTATCAATTGAATCAATATCGAATAGGTTTTAGATAGTTTTTAGTATCTTTTTGGTATCCTAATACATCAATTCTTTTTAATGTTGAAGTTAGATTGAAATTTTTTGAAAGGTACTGTATATTTAACATCAGTATCTCTTAGCTATGAATCATCTTCAATCCAGAAGTTTGGCTCAGCATGTTGTTCATTTTTAACAAACACTTGTCTGAATAAACCACAGTGGTAGTTTAATCCAACTCCATCCCCAGTGATTCCTAATGATGAAAATTGAGTCGATGAAAGCATGATGCTAAACGTCCAAGACCACCGTTACCTAATGAAGGTTCTAATTCAGCTTCTTCTACATCACTAAGACGTTTGTTAGCAGCTTTTAATTCTTTTTCGATTTCTTCATAAATACCTAAGTTGATTAAGTTGTTTTGATAAAAGTTTACAATTAAAAATTCAGCTGAAATATAGTAAACTTTTTTCTTATCACTATTTAAAAGCTTTTTGTCAGCTTCATCTTTAACATAGTTTAATAATTGTTTATAAATTTCTTTATTTTCTAATGTACTAAGTTCTTTATTTGTTTTATCAATACATATTTAGTGAATGTCATTTTATGCCCCTCTCTTGAATATCTTACTGTAATATTTTTAAAAATTCTTTTCTCTCTTCTGTTAAATCTTCTGCAAGCATTCTCCACTCCCAGTTTCCTCCAACTGTTGATGGAACATTCATTCTGCTTGTTGCATCTTTATCTAATAAATCTTGCATTGTTACGATTGCATAATCACTTACTGAAGAGTAAATTCCTCTAATCATTGCTTCAGTAATTGTTTCTTCATTACGGCGATTTAAGTATTCGAAACTAGTTCTTGTTCTGACTCACTCAATTTCTCATACCATCCATTAACTACATCATTATCATGTGTTCCTGTGTAAGCAACACTATTTTTGAGTATAGTGATGTGGACGATCTGAAATTATCATCACCTGGGAAAGCAAATTGAAGAATTTTCATTCCAGGATATCCAGAATCATCTAATAATTTTTCTGCTTTTTGCATCAATAAATCCTAGATTTTCTGCGATAATTGGTAAATCACCTAATTGTTCTTTAATTTTTGGAATAATTCAATTCCTGGACCAGCTTCCCAAGTACCATTTACTGCATTTTCAGCATCTTTATCAATCTGCCAGAAATCGAAAATCCTTTGAAGTGATCATGCAAGTACATCATAGATTTTAGAAACTTTCTTGTACTCGATAAATCCACCATGAGAAACCTTGTTCTTTGTGTTTTGCCCAATCATAAATTGGATTACCCCAAAAGTTGTCCAGTTGGACTGAAGTCATCTGCAGGACATCCAGCTACATAAAAGTGGTTCATTGTTCTCATCAACTTTAAATAATTCTGGCATTGTCCATTTCAACACTATCAGCACTTACATAGATTGGCATATCACCAATGATTTTAACTCCTTTTACCATTGCATATTCTTTTAATGCTAACCATTGTTTAAGAAGAAGTATTGTGTAACTGTGTAGTATCTTATGCTATCTTGAAGCTCCGTACGATATTTTTCTCGTGCAGCTTTTTCACCTTTTAATATCTTCATCCCAGTGAATAAAACTTTTGATATCCGAAACTTTCTTTTAATTGCCATATATTCAGCATAATCAGCTAACCAGCTAGGTTTTCAACTTCAAATTTTTCGATCTCTGCTAATACTTCACTATGTGTAGTGTTAGCAACAGCTTTTTCTAAAATTGGTCTTCTACTTCAAATAATAAAGCATAATCTATTTTTCAGGTTTTCTCCCAAAGTTAACATTTTGAGTAATCACTTTCTTCTAATAATCCTTCTTCTTTTAATAAAGAAAAATCGATTAGGTTTAAATTCCTGCTACAGCTGAGAAACTTTGATAAGGTGAATCTCCATAACTTGTAGTCGTTAATGGTAAAATTTGCCAATATGTTTTGCTTTGTTTCTTCTAAGAAATCAACGAAATATATACTTTTACCAAAAAGTTCAATACCAAATTCTCCTGGTAATGATGTAATATGCATCAAAACACCACTGAACGTTTTGTCATTCTTTTTCCTCCGTTATATTTATAACTTGTATTTACAAAATAAGTTTTTATAACTAACAATAATTATTATAATAAAAACACTTTCACTTTTGTCAATAACATTTATGTAATTCTTTTATTTTTCTACGACATATACGTAAATGTTACAATATGTATGTCAGATGCTTAACTCTTGCAATTCTTATCAACTACATTTATAATTAAGTAGGTAATTTTTTAAAAGGAGAACAGTAAAGGTAAATCTATATGAGTAAATACAAACAGGTCTATAATGATCTCAAGGACAAAAATAGATACTCGTTTTTATAAGCGTATACAGAACTACCAAGTGAAAATGAGTTAGTAAAGAATACAGTTATTCAAAAGATACTATTAGAAAAAGCTTTGTCTTTATTAGAAATTAATGGTTATATCAAAAGATTAAAAGGTAAAAACTCTTTAATTCTTGGACACGGAAGAATTAAAAATAATTATTTAGGAAATATTAAAACTTCTTCTGAATTAAACATCGACGGAAAAGTAGAAATTAAGACTACACTAGAGTCACTTTATATTATTCAAGGAGAAAAGAAAATAATGGATATTTTTGGTGCAGATGAGAATAATGATTTTTATAGAGTTAGTCGTAGTAGAACGATCGACGGAGAAAAATTAGAGTATGAGTATCATATTTCGATCGAAAGTCTTGTTCCATTTATTAACAAAAGAAATCGCAGAATCATCTATTTACAAATACTTAGAAAAAGAATTAGGATTAAATATAACGCACTCACGACGTCAAATATCATTTAGATATGCTACAGATGAAGAAAAACAACATATGGACCTTGGTGAATACAATATGGTAGCTGTTGTTGAAAGTATCACTTATTTATCCAATGGAAACATACTACAATATGGAATACTTAGCTACAGACCAGACAAATTCACATTTGTAACAATGGCCAAAAGATAAAGACGACTCATAAATTACGATTTTTATTAGAATCTAATTTATAGAGTCGTTTTCTTTATTTTTAATTTTAAACTTACTGTTTGGTTGTAGCTTTGCGACACCTCCATATCTTTTTGTTTTCTCAAAGAGATATTCCGGTTAGAAAAATAAGCCTGTAGTCTTATTTTTCTCGCTGTAAACACTATTGTGTTTTACTTTGCTACTAAAACAGTAAAGAAATATATAATTTTATCAATAAATATAATAGGTAATTTTTATTATTATTAATTTTTACTCAAATATTTTGTAATGGTGAAAATGGAACTTAGCAAAGTTCCATCGGTGAAAATGGGACTACAGGCCCTAATTTCAAGGTGTAATATTCACTTTAATTGTCTAAATGACAATTAAAGTTAGATAAACCGTCCGCCACCATACTAAAAATATTTTATAGTAAGAATAAATTATTAAACATTAACAAAAAAACTGATAAAGGAACATTATTCCTCTATCAGTTTTTAATTTATTCAAGATTATTTTAATCTTTCTTCTAATTCTGCTTTTAATTCTTCGAATCCAGGTTTTCCAAGAAGTGCGAACATATTTTTCTTATACCTTCTACTCTGGTTGGTCAAATGGTTTAATCCTTGCATGTATCCAAAATACCTACAGCTTTTTCGAAGAAGTATACTAAGTATCCGAATGTGAACTCGCTCATGTCAGGAAGTTCTACTACAAAGTTAGGTACCCTCCATCAGTGTGAGCAAGAAGAGTTCCTTCAAATGCTTTAGTATTTACGAAATCCATAGTTTTTCCTGCTAAATAGTTTAATCCATCAAGATTGTTATCAGCTTCTTTAAGCTCGATATCTTTGTTTGGAGATTTAACTTTTAAGATAGTTTCTAATAGAACACGACGTCCTTCTTGAACATATTGTCCCCATAGGTGAAGATCGTTGAGAAGCAAACACTTGAAGGGTATAAAGCTTTTCCATCTTTACCTTCAGATTCACCGTAAAGTTGTTTCCACCACTCATTGAAGTAAACCATTGATGGTTCATAAGATACAAGAATCTCAATTAATTTACCTTTTTGTTGTAAGATATTACGCATTACAGCATATTGGTAAGCAATATTTTTGCTTAAATCTGGTGTTGATAGTTCATCTTGAGCTAATTTAGCACCAGCCATCATTTTATCAATATCAACTCCACTTACAGCAATTGGAGTAATCCTACAGCAGTAAGAACTGTGAAAACGTCCACCTACATCATCAGGTACTACAAATGTTTCATATCCTTCATCATCAGCTAATGATTTTAATGCTCCACGAGCTCTGTCAGTTGTAGCGAAGATTCTTTCTTTAGCTCCTTCTTTACCATATTTTTCTTCAAGTAATTCTTTGAAAATACGGAATGCAATAACATGAGCTCAGTAGTTGTTCCAGATTTAGAAATTACATTTACGAGAAATCTTTACCTGTAGTTTTTTAAGTAATTAACTAATTCTTGAGTATAAGTTGATGAAATAGTGTGACCAACGAAGAAAAGATTTTCGGAGTTTTTCTTCCTTCTTCATAGAAGTTATAGAAGCTATCATTTAGCATTTCTATTGCAGCACTGAGCTCAGGTAAGATACTCAATACCAATAACTACTAGTACATCAGAATTGCTTTGGATTTTTACTAGCTTCTTTAATTCTAGCAAATTCTTCTTTGTCATAATTAGTTGGTAAATCTAACCATCCTAGGAAGTCATTTCCTATTCAGTTTTATTGTGTAATTGATGATGTGCAACTTTCACATAACCTTCCATATTTTTCACTTCTTGTTCGTTAAAGAAGTTTAGTGCTTTCGAATAATCAAAATTTAAGTGCATTTTTGTTCTCCTTTTTATTTTTCATCTTTTATTATAAATCATTGTTGGCTTGTCGTCTATAATATAATCGTAAATTAATTCAGAAACTTTTTCTGCATTGTACTAATCGTATTATTATCAACGATTCCTACGTCATTATTTTTATCAATTTTTATTCCAAGTTTTTCTATTTTCGTCTTGATCGATTTTGACCGGTTCTTGTTTTTCTTTGTGATATTTCGATAAAATACTATCATCGAATTCACGAGAATTTGCAATTACTAGATCGAAAAATGTTTTTCTTCCACATGTTTGTTTATTGCAATAATATGATCGGATACAGTATAATTGTCAGTTTCACCATGTTGAGTCATGACATTACATATATTTTTTTAGCTTTACTTTCTCTAATTTTCTCGAAACTTGAAATCACTAAATTGGAATAATTGAGTATATAAACTACCTGGTCCCATTATTATATAATCTGCCTGTTCGATAGCTCTTAACACATCTTCATTAGGTTTTACCCTAGAAGGTGTAATATAAACATGATCAATCTCTCCGCCAGCTCCTGTTATCGAAGATTCACCTCGTATAATCTCTCCTGTTGAAAGAACAGCATTTAACGTTGCTATATCATTAGTTGTTGGTAATACTGTTCCACGGACATTTAGGATTCTACTCATAACCTTAACCGCAGTAGAAAAATCACCATGAATATCTGTCATGGCAGCTATCATTAAATTACCAACTGGGTGACCTTTTATTTCTCCACTATCAAAACGATACTGAAACATCTTTTCTAAGTATGGTTCTACATCTGACAAAGCTGCAATAACATTTCTAATATCCCCTGGTGAAGGAATATTCATATCACTACGTATTTTTCCAGAACTTCCACCATCATCTGCTACTGTTACTACTGCCGTTATGTCAAGTGGATATTTTTTCAAACCTCTTAAAAGAACTGATAAACCTGTTCCTCCACCAATAGTAACTACTTTTACTTTAGTTCTCATTTTACTACCTACCCTTATTAATATCGCGATGTTCTAGATGTACTCTATAACCTAACTTTGATATATCCTCATGTAACCTTCTTGCTACACTAACCGATCTCATGTTTTTCCTCCGGTACATCCTACAGCTATTGCGACTTTATCTCTTCCTTCATATTGGTACTTATCAATCATATAAGTCATTAATTCTAGATATCTATCATAAAATTCTTTAGTGACTTCATCTTCAAAAACATAATCATAAACTTCTTTATCTTGACCTGTTTTTCTCGTAGTTCATTTGTATAAAATGGTTCTTAAAAACGAACATCTACTATGTTATCTGCATCGATTGGCACTCCATATTTATATCCGAAACTAGAGATAGTAATATGATAACTATCTTTCTTTTCAATTCCAAAAATCCTCTAATATTTTTTTCTTAAGATCTTTTAATTGTTGTATTTGTAGTATCATAAATATAATTCGCTATACCTTTAATAGTATCCATATCTTTTCTTTCTTGAGCAATTCCCTCAAGTAAACTGAACTCACTAGATAATGGATGATTTTTCTAGTCTCTTTTATATCTATTTACCAATACTTGGTCTTCACTATCTAAAAAAATATTATACGAACATCAAAATATTCATTTTGTTGTATTTTTAATACCTCTTTTAAATCAACAAATAAGACTTTACTTCTTATATCAATACTTATAGCAGTTTTATCAATATCTTTTTCTTCAATTATTCTTAAAAATCCTCTACAACCAATCCAGGCAAATTATCTGTACAAAAATACCCCTGATTTTTCAAAAATTTCTAATGCTGTATTTTTCCCTGCTCCACTTATTCCTGTTATAATAACTAATTTTTTTCTTCATAGCTTCACATCCATCTTTATAATATTATGTAAGTTTTATGGAATGATAAATTCAGTTTAACAAAGAAATAAACTGCTCCATTCCTATATTGTACACCATTTCTATTTATTTGTGTAGTATTTTAAAAATTATAAAAATAAACCTACTGTTTAGATTTCTCTTACAGTAGGTTTATCACTAATACCCATTACCTCTAGTAGTATTATTTCCAGTATTTTCTTCCACTAGGTTGAACTACATTAGAAATTCCCACCTCGTGATTGGGAACTATTATTATTTCCGTTTTGTTGGCCGTTTTGATTTGATGTATTACCATTATTATCTTCAGAATTATTTCCGTTACGATTATTATTTTTCATTGCTGTTATTATCGTTATTATTATTGTTATTTCTATCTTTCTCTTTTTCTTCTTGATTACGTCTATTTTTGCTCTTCAATTTCTCGACGCTCATTATCAGAAATAACCTTAACTCCTCCATTAATAGATCCTACATTTTCCGGAACTTTTAAATCCTTTAGGGTGGATGGATACGCACTATATTTTGCATATTTATTCGATATAACGCTTTGTGTTTTCTGTGTATCGTCTTGAGTCATATACTTCGTCGGCCCATCAATTGCATCAAATCCTTGCCATACAGCCATCGTGTAATTACTAGTATATCCAATTGTCCAAGAATCTTTAGAATAATTATCTATATCAAAAATTATATTTTTGAGCTTCTCCTTCTCCAAATGTAGTTGTTCCTGTTTTTACTGCCATGTCTGCTCCACTAATACGAGCAAACAAGCTAAACCATTTACTCCATTTCTTAACATTGATGTCATAATATATGCAGTAGATTCTTTAATAACACGTTTTCTATCATCTTTGCTAAAAGCTCTTCACTTCAGAACCTTCACTATCGTAGACCTTTTTAATAGCTTTCGGCGTTGCATAATATCCTCCATTACTAAATGGAACATATGCTCCTGCCATTTGTAATGGCGAAAATCCATCTCCACTTCCTCCTATTGGCGTAGTAATAGAATCATCTGTGATTTCCATACCTACATTAGCTGCATATTGTTTTACTCTATTAAACCCAACCTCTTGGTATGTTTTTAATCGCTGGAATATTGTATGACCATATTAATGCATTATTTATAGTAATATTACCGTGGAATTGTCTATCCCAGTTTTGAATTTGTGAACCTTGAAGTTTAGAGTCATTAACTATATGATCAGAACCCCAATTTAAATACTCAATCGCTGGTCCGTAAGCTAGTATTGGTTTAATTGATGAACCAGGTTGTAACTTAGCCTGCGTTGCAATATTAAATCCATGGAATATTTGTTTTTTTACCTCCATAAAGAGCGGCTATACCACTATTTTCGTTATTCAGTACAACCATAGCCACATTACTTGCTTGTTTTATTCCTGCATAGTTAGCATTTACACTTTCTGTTAAAGTATCTTGAATTTTTGAATCAAAATTAGTATAAATTTTAAGACCTAAGTTTAATACGTCACCTTCATAATCTTTAAATTCTTTTACTATTTTTAATTCATTTTACAATTTGATTCATATATGAGTATATTTTGAATCAAATTCACTGATAATAATACACGTTCACTTTCGTCACGTTCTATTAATCCATCTAATACATTAGTTTTTGAGCTGCTGTTGATTCTGCTTCTGAGATTTTCCCCATGATACTGCATTAAATACAATACAGTGTCACGACGAGCTTTAGCTGCTTCAGGATTATCATCATGGATTATATGTATTAGGATGTTGAGGTAACCCTGCTAAAAGCGCCATCTGTGGAAGAGTTAATTGATTTAACTCTTTTTCCAAAAATAGTACTTAGAAGCTGTTTTTAATCCATATACTCCATCTGAATAATAGATTCTATTTACATAAATAGTAAATATAGACTCTTTATCGTAGTTTTGTTCAAGTTTATATGCAAGATATGCTTCTTGAACTTTACGCTTCATACTCTTATTATCGTCTAAAAATGTTCTCTTAATTAACTGTTGAGAAATTGTTGACGCACCTTGAGATCCAAATCCACTTGTAAGGTTTGAAAATACCGCTCCTACTAAACGTCTAAAATCGACTGCTCCATGTTCGAAGAATCTATTATCCTCTGTCGCTAAGATTGCATCTTGCATTTTTGTTGGGATATCTGATGTATTTAAAATTTTTCACCAATTTGGTTCCCTAATTTTCGCCACCTCATTATTATTAACATCATAAACGACTGTTCTTGAGTTATTATCTAGTATCTTAGAGTCAAATGCAGGTGCTGATAAATCCAAAAACACATAATAAGAATAAAGATATGATAGCAACACTTGCACATACAACCCATATCTTAAAATTTTCATCCATAACGTCTTATTATTTTTCTTAGAATTAGGATTACTAATTCTATTTGGTCCTAATGGACGCCTTGGTCCTCCTGGACTACCAGTTCTTGCTGATTGTTGACTATTTCTCGGTCTCACTGAGGCACTCCTTGTCTTTGATTTAGATTTTGAGGGCCTTTGTTGTTGATTAGAAGAACCTGTATTTTGTGCATTTCTTCTCATTATTTCTTCATTTTGTTAATGGCCTTCTTTGTTGTCCATTATTCGTTGGATTATTATTTCCTCTAGATATATATCCACCTGGCATAACACTCTTTCTTTCTTGAGAGTGTCTGTCTCTTCTCGATAACCGACTATTATTATTTTCTGCCATAGTATATCCTCTTTTTTTCGATATTTAAACTTTCTTTTTGATTTGAACTCATTTTTTCTAACGTAAAAATGATACAATATACTACATTAATTTTAATGTATATTGAAAATCAATTTACTTTGCATAATAATTATTATTTAACAATATTGTAATATTTACAAAGATTTTTATAATTATAGTTCAGTTAATTAATACTTAATTTAAATTTTTTACAAAATTAATATTACTAAACATAATTCAAAAAGGGTAATTCACTGAGAATCACCCTTTATTTTATATCAACTTTATTATTATCAATATCTTATTAATTAAATTACTTGATAACTTTTATTTCTTTATAATGTTTTTACTTAGTTAACGCTACTTCTATATCGCTAATAGCTGCTTTAGCGGCTGCAATTCTTGCGATAATAACTCGATATGGTGAGCAGAAACATAACCTAAACCAATTTTTCGAACAAAGTAGAATTGATTTTCATCTCCCCATGTTCACCACAAATTCCTAGTTTAATATTAGGTTTTACAGCTTTTTGCTTTATTAACAGCAATCTTCATTAACTCTAGAACTCCTCTCATCTAAATGAACAAATGGATCTGACTCTAAGATATCTTATAGATATCGATAAATTTCTCAGCGTCATCTCTTGAATAACCAAATGTTAATTGTGTTAAGTCATTTTGTTCCAAAAACTGAAGAAATCAACATGTTCAGCAATCTTATCAGCTACTACACAAGCTCTTGGTATTTCAATCATAGTTCCTACTTTATAATTAAAGTCCGCATTGTATAACTGTATTTCTTTTCAACTAATTCAACTATTTGCTCACGTAGAACTGCAAGTTCTTTTTCTAAACCTACTAACGGAATCATAATTTCTACATTAACTTCAATTCCTTCTTTACGTGCTCTAATCGCTGCTGAACTGATAGCTTTTGCTTGCATTAAATAAATTTCTGGATATAGTTATTCCTAGACGACAACCACGGTGTCCCATCATAGGGTTGAACTCGGCAATACTAGCAATTTTAGCTTCTAATTGATTAACTTACACCTATTTCCTCAGCAATAGCTTTTTACAGTTTTTCATCTTTCGGTAAGAATTCGTGAAGTGGTGGATCTAATAATCTTATGTTAACAGATTTACCTTTCCTTCTTTAAAAATTTTATAGAAATCATCACTTTGAATTGGTTGTAATCTATCTAAGAATCTAATTCTTTCATTCGTATCTGAAGCTAATATCATTTTTCTAACTAAACTAATTCTATCTTCTTCAAAAGAACATATGTTCTATTTCTACATAATCAATTCCTTCAGCTCCAAACTCAAAAGCAACTTTTTGCATCGACTTCATTATCAGCATTTGCTAATACTTTTTAGACTTCTAATTTCATCTGCCCATCCTAAAAAGCTTATTGAATCTATCGCTGAATCTAGCATCTATTTTATCAACTTCACCTAGAATAAACCTTACCACTACTTCCATCAACAAGTTACATCTCCTTCTTTTAATGTAATTCCAGAAATTTTTAAAGTTTTTCGTCATAATTAATAATCATGTTTTGACAACCACATACACAGCATTTACCCATTCCAGGTGCTACTACCGCAGCATGTGATGTCATACCTCCACGTAGAGTTACTATGGCTCTGAGCTAACCATTCCTTCAATATCTTCAGGTGATGTTTCTTCTCTTACTAATACAACCGGTTTTGTTTTAGCTGCTTCAACCGCTTCATGTGCAGTAAAATAGATTGCTCCCTGCCGCTCCTGGGTGAAGCCGCTAATCCTTGAGTTAATTGTTGTGCTTGTTTCAATGATTTTTCTTCAAATGTAGAATGAAGAAGTTTGTTAATTTCTTCTATACCTACTCTTAAAATAGCCTCTTCCTTACTAATAACACCTTCTTCAACTAATGAAACTGCAACTTCAACAACAGCATTTGGTGTTCTCTTAGCATTTCTTGTTTGAAGAATATATAGTTTACCATCTTCTATAGTGAACTCAATATCTTGCATATCTTTTATAGTGTTCTTCTAATTTTTGAAAGCTCCACAAATTCTTTATATAAATGTGGCATATCTTCCTAGAGTACACTAATATTTTTCGGCGTTCTAATTCCTGCATCACATCTTCCCCTTGTGCATTAATTAGATATTCTCAGAATAATTCATCTTCACCAGTTACAGGATTTCTACTGAACGATACTCCAGTACCACAATTGTCTCCCATATTCCCAAAAACCATGGCTTGGATATTTACAGCAGTTCCTAATTTATCACTAATATTATGAAGTCTTCTATGTACTTTAGCTCGATTATTATTCCATGATTTAAATACCCGCTTCGATAGCTAGCATAAGTTGTTTCCTTCCACTCATCGGAAATTCGACCACTTCTTTTCTGTAGATTTCTTTGAATTCCTCAACAACTTTAAATAAATCTTTTTCATTCATATCGCTATCTTGTTCATAGCCATTTTCATTTTTACTCGTGTTAATACTTCTTCAAATTTATATTTCTCTACATCCATTACTACATCAGAGAACATTTGAATAAATCTTCTATAACTATCATAAGCAAAACGATAATTATTATTTTTCTTAGCTAAGGCGATAGTTGTTTCATCATTCAATCCTAGATTTAAAATTGTATCCATCATTCCAGGCATTGAAAAATACAGCACCACTTCTTACAGATACTAATAACGGATTTTCTATACTTCCCAACTCTTTACCTATACTTTTTCCAATATTTCTAATTGTTCATTAATTTGTTTTTAAAATCTCAGGTTTAATTCGTTTCCCCATTTTCATAATAACTATTACAACTTTCTGTAGTAATAGTAAAACCAGGAGTACATTAATCCCTAATCCCTTCATTTTCTGCAAGATTCGTTTCCTTTACCCCTCAAGTAAAGATCGCATTTCTTTATTTCCTTCTGAAAATTATAAACATATTTTTGTCATTTTAAAATTCCCCCATCACATTTTTGTTACAGTATATAATCATTTCTTAAATATTAAATTTCTAAGCCGCGTTCTCTCATTATCCCAATTATTAATTCTGCAGTTTTCCTCAATAGCTTTATTTTGAGACGTCTATTATCGGACAACCAATTTTCCCCCATAATTTCTAACGCGTACTCTAATTCTTCAAATATTTGGATTTCATCTGTATAATCAGTATTTCCATCCACTCCTAAAGTTTTTAGTCTTTCTTCCCTCAACTTATTAAGTTGTTCTACTGAATTTGTTAAACCAATAATCTTTCTTTTTACTTCATATAATTGCTCTGGTAGTATTAAATCTTGTACAATAGGAACATTCATAACTTTAATGTTTCTATTTGCTGAGATATAAAGCTAATGGTGTTTTAGACGTTCTTGATACCCCCAAAATAACAATATCCGCCTCTTTAAGACCATTAATATCTTTTCCATCATCATACTTCACAGCAAATTCCAATGCATCAACTCTTTTGAAGTACTCAGTTCCCATTTTTCTGTTTAAACCCTGGATTCCCTCAGATTTTTATTCCAAGTTTATCTTCAAAAGTATTTAGCATTTCACTTAACAGATCTATAACTTTTATATCTAACCCTTTTTTTCTTCACGTATTCAGCTAAGGCACTATCCACCAATGTTTGAACTATTACATCCCATCATTTACATTCGACATAATACAATCTATTTTTCTATCGTACAAACATTTGAATTCTTCAATACCTTAAAATCAGCTTTTTTCCATAAAGAGAACTGCACTAAAGCTGCATCTACAACATCCTTCGTCAGTATTCCCTATTGAATCTGAAATTATATGTACAGTTAACATATTATCCTCAATATTTCCAATAATAATTTAATTAATGTAGTTTTTGAAATTTTTCAGACAATCACCTTGCCGCCCATCCTCATCTCTTACGACAGGTAAGCAGTCAATCTCGTGTAAAATTAACTTCCTTAAGGCATCACTAACTAATTCATCTTCATATATGTATATTACATTCGGTACACGTGTCATCGCTAGTACTATTGGAAGATTTTTGACCGTCAGCATTTCTTGATAATTTCAACATATCTTTTCTAGATGTTACACCTGCTAGGGTGATTATTTTCATCGACAATAAAGATTGTTCCTACATCATATATAAATAATTTAGATAATACATCTGAGAAATTCGCTGTACTTTTAGCCCGTTATTACTATCCCCATAACATCTTTAACTAATTTATTTTTATTTCTTCACGTTGTTCTCCTGGTGAAAAGTTATAATTGTAATAGTATCCTACATTAGGTTTTGCTTCTAAGATTTCTAGCATTCCTAACACTGCAAATCATTTCTTAGTAGATTTTCCCCAAGATAACTTCTCAGCTATCTCATCACTTGTAATCGGCTCATAATTCTTTACTATCTCAATTATAACTTTATGTCTCTCAGTAAGTTTCATTGTTCCTCCTTCTTGTATTATATTTTTATTATACAATATATTACACATAATTCAATAGTTATAATAAATTAATGTGTAATAATAAATTCTTTTATGTATAATTATTTCATTTTAAATGATATTTCTCCTACATTCCTATCTACTTTATTACCAATATATTAAAAATAGGAGTTACTCATTGTCTATTTTTATTTAAATTTAAATGTTTATATGATATAATAAATTTAATAATATATCGAGTGAAAATTGTATGTCAAAATTATCAAAAATTATTTTGCAATCGAGTACAGGAATAGCTGTTGCTAACTATTACTCAAAAATCCAAACAAAGTTGAAGAACACACTGAATACGTTAAGAAAAAGTCTAAAGATTACTATGGTTATACGTTGTATGATTCCTACACTAAGAAAAAAATGGTGTTGAAGAAGCGGCAATCTACCTATCAACGACCCTGGTAAAAATCTTAAAAAGCTAAAAATGCTTTTAGAGAATAAATACAACGATGCTGTTGATTACGGAAGGAATTATCTAGTAATGTAACGGACATTAAAGAACACGTATCTAGCGTAAAAGAATATACTTCAGAAGTTAAAGAAAACTTAGGGAGATGCAAAAAATCGTTGAAGAATTCAGACCTTCAGTAGAAGCTTACAAGAAAAAGCTCTTTCTTCTTTCGAAAAAATTAAAGGTCGAGTATCAAATATTAAAAGACGTTAATGAAGCAAATGTTCAAGAAAAAGTTGAAGATTTCACTAATAAATCAACTGAAACACTAGATTCCAGTTAAAGAACGCATTGAAACTGAAGTTCTAAAAATACTCCTGAACAAAAAGAAAAATAATATAACGAGGATTTAGATGAATCTATTATCACTAAGTACTCTTCCTAATACAGGAAGCAGTTAAAAATTATGGTGCATACATTGGTATAATCATTATAATTGCAGTAATTTTTCTTCTTAATCTGGAGAAAAAGAATAATAAAGATAATTAAAAAGCTCTAAGCTAGGTAAAAACTAGCTAGGTAATATAATTAATCTACATCTACTTACTACATAATGAATAAAGAGTGACTCGATAAAATCCATACGATTTTCGAATCACTCTCTATTTTATTATACTATTTTAAATTATCTAATGCCAGCTATTCTTTCTTTGACACTATCATATTGTTCTTGATATGTTGCTTGTTTTTCTTTTCTTTAGCTACAACCCGCTTCTGGAGCGGAACCAACAAATTTTTCATTAGAAAGCTTTTTGTTTACTCGATCCAATTCTTGTTGTAATTTTTCTAATTCTTTTTCCAAGACGTTCTTTTTCTTTGTCTACATCGATTAGATCACTTAATGAAACATAGATTTCAGCACCTGAGTAAAAATACGACTAATGTCAGTTTCACTTGCTTCTACTTCACGTTCGATAATAAGTTCACTAGGACGAGCAAATTTCTCTAAGTACGCACTACCATCAAATAGTACTTCTTTTATGCTATCTTGTGAGTATTTAATTTTAATAGGAATCTCACGAGACATGAGACATTCACTTCACTACGGATATTACGTACTGCAGTAATTACATCTTGGATGAATTGCATGTCTTCTGTTTCTTTTTCAAATACTAGACCTTCTTCAACTTTAGCAAATTCACTAGTCACAATACTATCTCCTGTGTGAGAATATGTTTGCCAAATTTCTTCGAGTTACGAACAGCACAAATGGATGTAACATTTTCAGAGAAGCATCAAGTACATATACTAAAATAGATTTAGTTGTTTTCTTCAGAGCTTCATCTTCACCATTTAATGAAATTTTAGCAATTTCAATATACCATGAACAGAATTCTTCCCATACAAAGTTGTATAAAATACGACGCTTCACCAAACTCATATTTTTCGAATAATCTTTCGAAATCTTCAATAGTTTTAGCAAGTTTGGTTTAAGATATATTTATCAGCTAATGTTTTTCTCCAGTTAAATCAATATCACTGTATTCAGAAACCTTCAAGATTCATGATTACGAAACGAGAAGCATTCCAAATTTTATTGATATAGTTCCAACTTGCTTCGATTTTCTCAGTT